>Ga0131853_10024712_pt1 | contig 10833 bp, 9 predicted proteins | sample TergutLab28metaG_FD_92764 | JGI IMG/M metagenome (GOLD analysis project Ga0131853, IMG submission 92764) | Labiotermes labralis P1 segment gut microbial communities from Petit-Saut dam, French Guiana - Lab288 P1 (version 2) (version 2) | ecosystem: Host-associated > Arthropoda: Insects >... | reverse complement strand
TGAACTGTACTGTACTGTACTGTACTGTACTGTACTGTACTGAACTGTACTGTACTGTGCTGTGCTGTACTGTGCTGTGCTGTGCTGTACTGTACTGTACTGTACTGTACTGTACTGTACTGTGCTGTGCTGTGCTGTGCTGTGCTGTGCTGTGCTGTGCTGTGCTGTGCTGAGCTGAGCTGAGCTGTGCTGTGCTGTGCTGTACTGTACTGTACTGTACTGTACTGTACTGTACTGTACTGAACTGTACGTATAATGTAACAGTGAGCCGCGTTCGTACAACCGTTGTTGTAGTGGGAAAGCAATAAGCATTACATGTTCTGAGTGTGTGTCTGTAGCATTAGTTATCCATAATGAATGTGCATGCGCCGTATTGTCCCCTGTGGCCTGTCCGGTTCTATCATATTTTTCCACATTATCTCATAAACGGTACGATTTTCGAAAAAAAATGGCACTGAGCACAAAATGTGTGTTTTGATTGTCACTACAACTTTTGGCCGTAACATTTCTCGTTCGAAGAAGAACTGAGCAAGATATGATCAAAAATGTATATTGGTCTTCATGTAAAGTGCCGTTGTTCTCGTCCGATATTAATGAAAGTTGGATTTTCTCTACATATTTTGGGAAAATGCTCAAATACCAAATTTCATGAAAATCCGTGCAGTGGTAGCCGAGTTATTCCATGCGGAACAAATGGACAGACGGACATTACGATGCTAAATAGTCCTTTTCGCAATTTTGCGAACGCAACTAAACACCGCATTCTGCTCACACAGTATAGTTGCGTGTTCTGTGTAATATACCTGTAGCAACATCTCGTTGGTCTTTGTAATTGAAGCAAATTCAGTTCTCTGTCAGATACGAACTTCATATCGCAAGGCCTCTTTACTAAGACGCTGACTTAGGTGTGCTTATTGTCACTAGCATTCAGTTATTATGTTTGTAACAGTTGGCAACACTGTGATTACATTACGGCCTCACGTCCTTCGTCTGTTGTGTCATTGGTGTGTACACTCACTTTGCATCTTCGTTGTAAATGAAGCGGCGTTTTCTTGGAACGTCCGTGTAATCTGGGTAAAGCGACTTTCAGGACGCTCTGTGTGATGCAAAAAAAAAAAATTGAGACGCTGTAAGAACCATGACGTCCCAGTTCCGTTACAGCGCTGGACAGTTGTTCGTCTCAGTTTAGCAGAATGCTGTCTCAGGACTTCCCAACGGCGTTTCTTTTAAGATACGAGACAAAACCGCCTCGCTAGTTGTGTGGTTAACTCGCTGTCTTTCCTACAGTCGGATCGGCGTGGTCTGAGTGCTGCTGCTTTCCTTGGTCGTTCCATCAGTTTGTTTCAGTTGCTTCACAAATCTCTCAGTAAATGACCACGCTACACAAGAGCCTTTCTTGACTAGCTGACAGTCTTTCCCTACTCAAGACATATTTCGCCTTTTGGCCACAAGAGCACTCCACTGCGCACTGATCTCGGTTCATTCTACAGCCTAACACCCTGTTTAGTTAAGGTACGTTTATTGAAGTCCACGTAATCAAAGCATGTGTGGGAGTGGAGGTATAGCTCCACGCATGAAGTGGGCGATCAGTTTCACGCCGCAGCCGATTTACCCCATCAGCACTCACTGAATATGAGCCGATCTGCACTCTTTAAAGAGCAGAGGAATCTCTTGCCGATGCCGGGAATCGAATCCGGAGTTATAACCTAGGCACTGTACTAGTTACCCCTGTTTCGTTAAGATACATATTAATATTATTCTGTTATCGACGGTATCCTAACTGGGGCTCTTCCATAGGTTTTCGGACGAAAATACTGTATTCTTATGTCACACCCCCAATGCGTACTATGTGCCTTCCCAATCTTATTGCATTTTATAGCCGAGTTCGGGATTGTGTTGATATACCAGAGAATATGGGTGATACCAGGCATCCGCAGCGAAGTTGCTGAGAACCGCACTCTTCTGGGCTGTTACGCAGCGAGTAGTGGCGATATCTTACCGACGTTTTCAGGACAACCTGTCAATCCTCAGGATGGGACCTATAGGTTGTCCCGAAACGTCGGTAAGAAATTATTATTATTACTACTATTGGCTGCGTAATAGCCCGGAAGTGCGCGGTTTTCTGTCTACCTGAAAGTATGTCCGGTCTTTGACGTAATTCGCCATATTCAGGACAGTTGCACCAGTTTATTCCCCTGCGTCCACCTCTTCTCTCCCCCCCCCCCTTCCCCCTCCGCGCGCCCACTCTCACACCGAAATACTCGCAGTTTTATGTTCGTAATCGCTGTGTGTTTTGGGTTCGGCTGCCTCCTCGCGGATGCTTCGCTAAGGAGGTTGCCCTAGTCACCCTGCTGATGAAGGTCTGTTTGACAAACAAACACGTTCCACAAACTGCTGCAAGGAATCAAGCAGGTGCAGACCCTGAAAATGAAGTACAGTTGTCTAGTTCCGGCACAGGATATCTCTGTCAGTGTAGTGACTACGACGCGGGAAGCTCAGTCTCTCTTCCGATTCGCGGTGGGAGCAAGAGATCTCTCCTGAAACGTCCAGGCCGGCTCTGAGAGCCACCTGAAGTCGTATTCAATATGTCAGGGCTCTTATTCCACGTGGCAGAGCGGCCGGAGCGCGACGCTCACCATTGAACTTCGTCTACAGCCGACCGCAGCTGTGTCCACGTCTTCATCTCTTGCGCGTGACAGCTTTACAGAATACATGAACGTAAAGCAGGACAGGACATAGTCCTTGCTAATCCTTACCTCTTCGGCATTTTAATGACCATTCGACGCTGTAAAACCCTTTCACTCGATACAGCGTCGTCTAATTACGTGAGTTGCAGCGGTCGTGGCCTAATATGAGACGTAATGTTGGAATTGGCTAGCGGGACTCTTAAGTAACCACGAACGCCTTGTGTCACGACAACCGGTTTGCAGCCAGAGGTTTGAAGCCTGGGCCTCGCGAATACAAAGCTGTCAAGTGGATGACGACATTTGGTGAGCTGAAAATGAAGCCAGCCTGCAGACGGCACACAAAATGGCAGCTGACATGACTTGCTGTGATCCACATAATGGCAGTAAAATAGGCTGTGTTGGCTGTGTCAATTTGCGCAACAGCTTCGCCAAACTTGTAGATTCTGTACTGTGGCTGGGTTTCTTATCTGTCACTACGCAATATGAAAGGTGATTAAGTCGTAGCATCTGTCTGACAGTCCGTTTAACTGCTTATACTATTGGTCAACACTCTTCACGGGCTGGTTTGATTCACTAAAGCCCAGTGGTCACTATATGTACCGCACAGTGGTCACTGTATGTACCTCCATTTTTAACACTCACAAATTCTACGTTCTGCCCACACAGTGTATGTGTTTTGTGTGGATCTGAGAACAAACAGCGATTATTTCTCTATACAGCATTAACTGACTGGTTTGTATAACCGAGACGGAGTGTGTTTACTGTGCGGTACGCACTAAGTGTTATCCCTTTAAGGCCCAGTGGTCACTATATGTACCACCAGTTTAACATTCACAATTCTACGTTCTGTCCACACAGTGTATTTATGTGTTTTGTGTGGATCTCACAACAAACAGCGATTATTTCCCTATACAACATTAACTGACTGGTTTTTATAACCGAGACGGAGTGTGTTTACTGGGCGGTACGGAATGAATATATAGAGTGCTGTTACCAGGAAGACAAAAGGCAAAGCGTGGGAACCTTACAAAATGCAATGCATCTTTTTTGAAATCGGGAAGAATTGAATTACCGGCAGATATTCATTGTTTAATTTTATGAACGCATTTGAAGCAAACCGATTTGCTCCCGAGGGCCGCGAGAGCGGACGGTGTGATTAGTGTGCATAAACCAGTGACTGTGATATTACCGTGAGCTTACCGTGAACTGAGTGTGAGTGTACCCCTATTGTGGGGAGACCCTTTCTGAAGTTACAAAGCGAGGCATGTATCTGCTGTGTTAGTATCTTTAGATAATTGTTCTTTCCGACTCACGAGTAAGGCTATGACCTTGACAATGCGCGTGGGCTCACATCGACGTGCTACCCTTGTGGTAGAAACATAAATCCTGTGAAGAGATCTCCATCGCTACGCCCATCACTTCGAACTGGTAGCCATTTGGTACGTGTTCAGTTTATTATGAGCCTAAAATCAAATTTATGCACAACACTACTCAGACAGAAAATAACAACACTAATTCGCATGCACAAGACACAACCGAAAAATCAGATAAATTTATTTTTAATTGGAATGTATTGATTGCTGGTCGAAAGGACGTACCATCTGATAACCCCCCTGCGAAACCACTGCCAAGGGCAAAGTCGTACTGCTGAGACACCAGCAGCCGAGTCCCATGCTAAAGTGCGCATCACAATGGACATAAGTAACGGATAATATAGTGTGCTGCATGTAGGTTGATGCCCCGGTGTTTCTGTTCACATCTCATATACCGTACGTCGAGGTGAACTGGGGCAAAGCGTTCAACATTCTGCATTACAAAGCGTTATCTTTTATTCATAATGCAGTAATGGAATAGGACAATGAATGCTCCATAATGGACATTTTTTGAAGCTTAAATTATGATCTGGGCTTAGCAAAACTACGAATTTGCATTTACTTTAATGCATGTGCCGTGCATATCTTCTTGTTTTTATTTCAACCAACCAATGCACAAACGCATATTACGTATAATAAATATAGTTTTAAATAATGTGTACTGCTACATGTTTCGACATTTATATGTCATCCCCGGGGATTTTTTTTTTTTTTTTACATTTGCGCCTCGCTAAGTTACAAAAATTCTTAAAATTGCGGCTGTTGAAATTACATTTGTATAAAATTATTAAAATAATAATAATAATAATAATAATATGGAATTGTAAAAAAAAATCCCTGATGATGACATCATATGAACGTCGAAATATGTAGGGGTGTACATTGTTTAAAGAGATGTATTTGACGTTCACAGGGCCGTGCATCGTAATATTATTTCTATAGTAAAACCAACTAGATGCATCAATGTATCAAATTTGTTTTATTTTGGAATGACACTCTACATGTTTCGGACGGTCTTTCCGTCCATCATCAGGAGTTCATGACTGTACATACAGCAACTGGCATTTGTCGAACAGATACTGCTGTATGTACAGGCTTGAACTCCTGTTGATGGATGGAAAGACCGTCCGAAACATGTAGAGTGTCATTCCAAAATAAAATAAATTTGATACACTGGTGCATCTGGTTGGTTTTACTATAGAAATAAGACGTTGTATTGTGTGTAATTTATGTTTGTGGATTGGTTGGTTGAAATAACAAACAAATAAGACTTGACATGTAAGAGTAGAAATGTGGCTGTACGTGCTATGAGGAAGTGTGGAGGGATGGAGGTTAGGTTAGGTTAGGTTAGGTTAGGTTAGGTTTGGTTTGGTTAGGTAAGGTTTGGTTTGATTACGTTAGGTTAGGTTAGGTTAGGTTAGGTAAGGTTTGGTTAGGTTAGGTAAGGTTTGGTTTGGTTAGGTAAGGTTTAGTTTGGTTTGGTTATGTTAGGTAAGGTTTGGTTTGTTTACGTTAGGTTAGGTTAGGTTAGGTTTGGTTTGGTTTGGTTAGGTTTGGTTTGGTTTGGTTATGTTAGGTAAGGTTTGGTTTGGTTACGTTAGGTTAGGTAAGGTTTGGTTAGGTTAGGTTTATCTCCACTCATTCAGAATCTCGGTACTGTAGAGTGTGATTGTTCAGATTCACGCCCTGAGTGCTTTGCCGTGGGGGGAAATAGCGCCCCGAGAATCACCCAAAGGGCCCTGTATGTGGTCTGCTTATTTTGGAGAAAACATCTGCTAACCTGCCGGAATCGAACCCTGGTTCTTCGGTTGTCCAGGCCGTGCCCCGGGCGCTATACGGTGTTTATGTGTTATTGTAAGAAATTTTGAATTCTGTTGTAGCATTACGAGACAGAATGGTGACGGGAACGTTTGGACGTTCAGTGCGGAGAGACAGTAAAACTGTAGAGGAAGAACGTGATAGTTTTCGCTGTTCAACTGCTCTTGTTCGTGTGACAGGCGTAGGTAAAAGAACGTGAAATAGGTTGGTCATAATTGTGCTTAAGTAACCAAGCGGGCTGATAACAGTGCAAACATACACAACGCATAGGTGGAAGATAATATTCAAACGGAGATTATAGGCGTAGGCCGTAAAAGTATAAGTGGTTCAGTGTCGTAGTTACTGTAAACACGATTGTATTATGACCGCAGGAAACGTCTGCTTGTGTTATGACATCCTGCTTGTGAAACCATCTACAGCCCAGTGGTCACTACATGTACCGCACAGTGGTCACTATATGTACCGCACAGTGGGCACTATATATACTGCACAGTGGTCACTATATGTACCGTACAGTGGTCACTATATGTACCGCACAGTGGTCACTATATGTACCACCAGTTTAACATTCAACAATTCCACGTTCTGCCCACACAGTGTATTTATGTGTTTTGTGTGGATCTGAAAACAAACAGCGATTATTTCCCTATACAGCATTAACTGACTGGTTTGTATAACAGAGACGGAGTGTGTTTACTGCGCGGTACGGGCTGGGTCTTTATATATAATTCAGGTTAATTTAGTATTTAAAAGATTGAACCTGCTACTGAAACTGTCGACTCTCCGTTTGGACTCACAATCTAGCACAAGGACAAATGTGTCACTAGAACTATGTGCATGCGCGTGTGTGATGTGATGGACCAGCTATTAGGCGTTCTTTACGAAAAAAAAAAGAATTCTCTATGTGAGGAACAGACCCCTTAGTCTGTCCGTCTGTCCTGACCTACCAGCGGCTAAAGTGTGTGTCGGATTTTCATGAAATTCAGTATAGCAGTACTGACCATATGCTGCTAGCAAGCGTCGGCAGAGTCACAAATCAACCATACTATACTTAAGGGCATAAATGGTTTTCTACCCCCCCCCCCTAGTGTGTGGGCCCGGTAGCTCAGTCGGTATAGCGACTGAGCTACGGGCTGGACGGTCCGGGATCGAATCGCGGTGGTGGGCGAGATTTTCCGCACCTGTCCAGACCGGCCCTGGGGCCCACCCAGCCTCCTGTAAAATGGGTACCGGGTCTTTCCCGGGGGTAAAGTGCGGCCGGGACGTGCTGCTGACCACTCACCTCCTTCTAGTGCCGCGGTCATGGAAGAGTAGAGCTATACCTCTACCCACCCTCTGGGCCACACCGGGCCTGTAACGGGATCACTTTACCTTTACTCCCCTAGTGTCCGTATTTCTTGTCCGATTTCGTTTAAATTCGGCATGGGACGTCTCCACGTAATGTCTGTGCTCATTTCTGAGTTTCTTGGCTGTGGTGGTGAAAGCCCTCGTTATTTAACGACGTAAATTAAAATTTACGTTTGTTTGCTACAAATGTTCATCCTGTATTGACAAAATTTGGTACTGTAAAATAAATTTATGGGGGTGTTCTGAGTGCGTGAACATCGGCGAAGTGAAAGTGTGCTTAATTTACGGGCCTAAATGAATGCTCGTATTTGTCCATATTTCACATTTATTGTCACCTGTAGGTGCAAGTAGGCATAGACATTTTGCACATAACTCCTTTGAGCATTGATGTATTTCGTGAAAATCGGCTCAGAGAATGCTGTACTTTTATAATGGGCGTGAATGAAATTACCCTCACTTGTGTACCGTGAAGCCGCTTGGTAATTAGAAAGTAACAAAGGCCGTGCAAAAGTGTATGGTGGTGCGTTACGGAGTGCAGCTTGTGGTTGGTAATTGCGTCTTGGACTTCTGAAACTTTGTTTCAAATATTCTGTACTCTAGGTAATGCTGACTGTGGCCACGCCGGTCACCGTCACTCGGATAAGACGAAATCGCTTTTGGGCAGCCTCGCGTTCCTTCGATTTTCATAACTGTTTTCCGCCGAATGCTAATTCGCCTAGACAGCTAGCTGTGTGCGCTCTTGCACCGGCTTCATATTCTCCTGTTACACAGCGGAATTATGTCACAAACAAACGAGGGAGGACATACAAATTGTATTATCAGTGGCGGTTAAACGGTCTTAGCGAATTGAGAAACTGCAGGAACTACACTGTAGTGATATTAACAGGATTAAGGGTGAGGAGTTATACATGACATCGTGTGGTCTGGTAGGCAATTGATGAAAATTCGGAGGAGATTTCTGCTTCCGTCTTCAGTTTGATTTGTGATATCCTACCCCTAAGGCTATCGTCCGGGACCGTAGCGTGGCTCAGGCGAATTGGTGCTGGACTCGCATCGTGAAGACCCGGGTTCGATCCCAGCCGTGTACGTTTCGGATTTATGATGTGAAAAATTGCACTGGGACAGGTTTCTCTCCAAGTACTTCGCGTTTACCCTGTCAGAATCATTCCACGATTGCTCCATACTCATTCATTCATCTACCACCCACACTGTATAATGTTTTTCTCCCAGTACTTAAGTTTTCCCCTGTCAGTATCATTCCACCATGCTCCATACTTATTCAATCATCTACCACCCACACTGTATAATGTTTTTCTCCCAGTACATCAGTTTTCCCCTGGCAGTATCATTCCACCATTGCTCCATACTCATCCATTCATCTACCACCCACGCTATATAATGTTCTTCTCACAGTACTTCAGTTTTCCCCTGTCAGTATCATTCCACCATTGCTCCATACTCATTCATTCATCTGCCACCCACACTGTATAATGTTTTTCTCCCAGCACTTCAGTTTCCCCTGTCAGTATCATTCCACCATTGCTCCATACTCATTCATTCATCTACCACTCACGCTTTATAATGTTTTTCTCCCAATACTTCAGTATTCCCCTGTCAGTATCATTCCACCATTGCTCCATACTCATTCATCCATCTGCCACCCACACTGTATAATGATTTTCTCCCAGTACTTCAGTTTTCCCCTGTCAGTATCATTCCACCATTGCTCCATACTCATTCATCCAAATACCACCCACGCTGTATAATGTTTTTCTCACAGTACTTCAGTTTTCCCCTGTCAGTATCATTCCACCATTGCTCCATACTCATTCATCCATCTACCACCCACACTGTATAATGTTTTTTCCCAGCACTTAAGTTTTCCCCTGTCAGTATCATTCCACCATTGCTCCATACTCATCCATTCATCTACCACCCACGCTGTATAATGTTTTTCTCACAGTACTTCAGTTTTCCCCTGTCAGTATCATTCCACCATTGCTCCATACTCATTCATTCATCTACCACCCACAATGTATAATGTTTTTCTCCCAATACTTCAGTTTTCCCCTGTCAGTATCATTCCACCATTGCTCCATACTCAACCATTCATCTACCACCCACGCTGTATAATGTTTTTCTCCCAGTACTTCAGTATTCCCCTGTCAGTACCATTCCACCATTGCTCCATACTCATTCATTCATCTACCACCCACACTGTATAATGTTTTTCTCCCAGCACTTCAGTTTTCCCCTCTCAGTATCATTCCGCCATTGCTCCATACTCATTCATTCATCTACCACCCACACTGTATAATGTTTTTCTCCCAGCACTTCAGTTTTCCCCTCTCAGTATCATTCCGCCATTGCTCCATACTCATCCATTCATCTACCACCCACACTGTATAATGTTTTTCTCCCAGCACTTCAGTTTTCCCCTGTCAGTATCATTCCGCCATTGCTCCATACTCATCCATACATCTACCACCCACGCTGTATAATGTTTTTCTCCCAGTACTTCAGTTTTCCCCTGTCAGTATCATTCCACCATTGCTCCATACCCATCCATTCATCTACCACCCACGCTATATAATGTTTTTCTCCCAATACTTCAGTTTTCCCCTGTCAGTATCATTCCACCTTTGCTCCATACTCTTTCATCTATCATCGAGTGTGAAGTGACTTCTGCGCCCCCCTGTATAATTATTTTAACCAAACTGTGTGCATAACACAAAATTAATAGCTCTAAACTACAACAGTGCATAGCAATTGTACAGAAACATGTTTCGTGCACTAAGATGTCGTCATTTTGTTGTCTTCAACCTATCTGCCTAACCAATCCCAGCATTGCTTTATTTTCGAGCCACCGGCGGGAGTAGCAACGATGAAACTATGAAAATGACAGTTGTAATGTCATATTGTAGATGTCAGAATGTGGCCCGCATTGTCCCGCCGTGCTGTGAGTTTACGTCATCTCTCAACTGTGATGACGTTACTTGTGTGTAAATAGTATGTTGTTATCCTTGACTTATTCCTCGTTTCCCATAATTAACTTCACTAAAAATTCCGAATAACTCTGTAACGGAAGTAGGAAGTGTACGATATCATGCGGGTTTCGGAGATAGCCGATGTGCTGTACAATAGTGCTTAGATATTTGTGGAAGGTACAGGAAATGTGTCTGTATGTCTCAGAGCAATGGTGTTTAACGGCACATGATGAGAAAATTTTGCTTATTTGGGAAAGGAAGGTGGTGAGAAAAATATTTGGTCCAATATGTGTAGCAGGATACTGGAGGAGCAGAACAAATGAAGAAGTGAAGCATTTGTATGGAGAATTGGACATAGTAACAGAAATAATAAAAGGAAGATTGAGATGGCTGGGACATGTGGAGAGGATGAGTGAGGAAAGGGTGGTAAAGAGGTTATATCAGAACACTCCGGAAGGAAGTAGGCGTGTAGGAAGACCAAGGTTAAGGTGGATGGACGACGTGTGGGAGGACCTGAGGAGGATGGGTGTCACAAACTGGAGGATACGTGCACACAGAAGAGACGACTGGAAGATGGTCGTGAAGGAGGCCAAGGTCCTACAAGGACTGTAGAGCCATGGA
>Ga0131853_10024711_pt1 | contig 10833 bp, 8 predicted proteins | sample TergutLab28metaG_FD_92764 | JGI IMG/M metagenome (GOLD analysis project Ga0131853, IMG submission 92764) | Labiotermes labralis P1 segment gut microbial communities from Petit-Saut dam, French Guiana - Lab288 P1 (version 2) (version 2) | ecosystem: Host-associated > Arthropoda: Insects >... | reverse complement strand
CCCGGCGCACACCCGTTCTCGCTAACGGACATCCGTATACCTACGCAACTCTAGATCCCTTCGCTAGTAGCGTGTAGGTTACTCCAGGGGCACGGATATTCACTCAACGTGCCCTAATAGGTATCGCCGCCTGCGTTAGTGTCGCCCGACGACGACGCTCGCGCACGGATCGAGCGCGATCACAAGCTCCTCGATCAGGAGACCTGAACCCCCGCCTGTGCCGGAGAAGGGTGATTCATGTACGGAAATCGCTGGCGAACCCCCGCCCTCGCCGCCTCCGTCCTGGCCGTGTCGGCGGCCGGGCTGACCGCCTGCGGCGGCAGCCCGGCGAGCCGGGTGAACGTCGGCTCGTCCGCGAGCGCCGGAACGGTCCAGCAGGCCGGCCCGATCACCCCCGCCAAGCTCGTGAGCGCGCTGCTTACCCGGATCAACGGGGCGCCCGCCGCCCAGGCGGCGGCCGGCGGCGCCTACAACGCCCTGCCCCAGGTCAAGGCCATCGAGCAGCAGGCGAGGGGAGCGGGAGTGGACCCCATGCCCTGCGCCCAGGGGGTGCTGAGCGCGATGCAGCCCGGCGCCCTGGGGAAGGCCCCGGCGGCGGTGGTGAGCTTCAAGGTCGGCCGCAACAGCGTCTCCGAGGTGCTGGCCTCGCCCTCGCGGACAGCCGCCGACGCCGTCCTGAGGGCGACACTGCCCGCTTCGTGCCAGCACTATCAGGCCGCGGCGGTCCAGTACACGACCCAGGCCCAGAACATCACCGGGATCGGGGAACGGGCCCGGGTCCTGAACGTGAAGGCGGTAGGCAGGCCCGGCGGGAACGCCTGGTCGGTGGTGTTCCGCGGCGCGGAGTTCATCGGCTCGGTCACGGTCGTGGGGCCGAACGCCTCAGAACTGGCCGTCCGCGAACTCGGCCTCCAGGCCTACGGCTACGCCGCCAAAACGCTGTCCTAACCTATACACATGACTCTCTCGCCCCGGTTCCGCCCGGTCCTGGACACGTTCCCGCCGTACAAGCCGGGCAAGGCTCCCGCCGGGGGAGGCTACAAGCTGGCGTCGAACGAGTCGCCGTACGGCCCGCTGCCGTCGGTGGCGGAGGCGATCGCCCGGGCCGGGATGAACGTGCACCTGTACCCAGACAACCTGGTGGCGGAGCTCACCACCGCCATCGCGGGGCGGTTCGGGGTACCCGAGGCGCACATCGCGCTGGGGCCGGGGTCGGTCGGCGTGCTCAAGCAGCTGATCGAGGCGACGGCGGGCCGGGGAGACGAGGTCCTCTACGCGTGGCGTTCCTTCGAGGCCTACCCGCAGCTGGCCGACCTGGCCGGCGCCACGTCCGTACGGGTCCCGCTCAAAGACGAGACGCACGACCTGGAGGCGATGGCGAAGGCGATTACCCCCGCCACCCGCCTGATCCTCCTCTGCAACCCGAACAACCCGACCGGCACCGCGGTCGGCGGCAGCGCGCTTACCGGGTTCCTCGACGCCGTCCCGGAGGACTGCCTGGTCGTGCTGGACGAGGCATACCGGGAGTACATCCGGGACCCCGAGATCACCGACGGCCTCGACCTGTACCGCGACCGGCCCAACGTCGCCGTGCTCCGCACCTTCTCCAAGGCCTACGGGCTGGCCGGCCTCCGGGTCGGTTTCGTGATCGGGCACCCGCCGGTGGCGTCGGCGGTCCGCAAGACGATGATCACGTTCGGCGTCAACTCGCTGGCCCAGGCCGCGGCGATCGCTTCCCTCGAGGCCGAGCAGGAACTGCTGGACCGCGTCGAGATCGTGGTCAAGGAACGGGACCGGGTCCGCGACACGCTGCTGGCCGACGGCTGGACCGTACCGCCGACCGAGGCCAACTTCGTGTGGCTGCGGCTCGGTGACCAGACCGCCGCGTTCGCGGCGGCCTGCGACGCGGCCGCAGTGTCGGTCCGCCCGTTCGACGGCGAGGGCGTCCGGGTCTCCGTCGGCACCCCGGAGGCCAACGACACCTTCCTCGCCGCCGCCAGGGCCTTCCCTCACCGCTTCTGAAACAGCTTATGTTCGCATTTGGCGTCGTGATAGCGACACAAACCGCGAACATAAGTATGATCCGTTGCGCATGAGAGTCTCACGTCACCGGCGGCGGAAGACCGCCGCCCTGGCGGCCGCGGTCGCGGCCGTGGCCGGAGCGGTGGCCGGCTGCGGCTCCGCGGGCCATCACGCCTCGCCCCTTCTCGGGCCACTCGGGTACTGGACCCGGAACCGGCTGCTGCACGCACGGCCCTGGGGAGAGGGGCCGGCGGTATCGCCGTCGGCGACGCCGACCGCCCGCACCCGGCGGGCGACGCTGCAGCAGTCGCGGGTCGGCGCCCTGTTCGCCGAGGGCGCCACGGGGAACCATTTCTGCACGGCGAGCGTGGTGGACAGCGCGGGACACAACCTGCTCATCACCGCCGCGCACTGCGTCAGCGGCGGCAAGAACGGCGGGTACGCCAAGAACATCGTGTTCATCCCCGGCTACCGCGACGGCGCCGCGCCGTTCGGCGTCTGGACGCCGAGCAGGCTGCTCGTCGCCCCGCAGTGGCAGAAGTCGTCCGATCCCGGTTACGACGTCGGGTTCGTGACGCTCAACTCCAACCACGGCAAGAACATCCAGGACATCCTGGGGGCCAACCGGCTCCGCTTCAATCCGGGGTACCGCGAATCCGTACGGGTCACCGGGTACCCGGACAACGGGAACGCCCCCGTCGTGTGCCGGAACTGGACCACGGAACAGAGCCCGACGCAGCTTCGGTTCAACTGCGCCGGGTTCTACGACGGCACGAGCGGCAGCCCGTTCGTCACGCACTTCAGCCCGCTGTCCCGCACCGGGACGATCATCGGCGTGATCGGCGGCTACCAGCAGGGCGGCGACACGCCGTCGGTCTCCTACAGCAGCTATTTCGGTTCCGGGATCGAGAGCCTCTACTCCGAGGCCGACCGCCGGCCGGCGAGCTGAGCGGAAGCCGGAGCCGTCAGGCCCCGGCGGGTTCGCAGGCCTCGGCTTCGATGTCGGCGCCGAGAGAGGAGAAGCGCTCGACGACCGAGGCGTGACCGCGGTCGATGTAGTAGCCGTTGGAGATGACGGTCTCGCCCTCGGCGGCCAGGCCGGCCAGGATCAGGGCCGCTCCGCAGCGGAGGTCATGGGCGACGACGTCGGCGCCGCGGAGCTCGGACGGGCCGTGGACGATGGCCACGCTGTTGTCGAGTTCGACCTTGGCGCCCATCTTGTTCAGCTCGCCGACCAGCGTGTAACGGCCGTCGAAGATGGTCTCGCGGATGTAGCTGGCGCCGTCGGCCAGCGTGGCGAGGGCCATGATCGGCGACTGCAGGTCGGTGGCGTAGCCCGGGTACGGGCTGGTGACCACGTTGATCGGGCGCAGCGGCTTCTCCCGGCGCACGGTCAGGACCGCGCCCTGCTGGGTGAACTCGATGCCCATCTGCTCGAGTTTCCAGCGGACGACGCCGAAGTGGTCGAGGTTCCCGCCGACCAGGTTCAGCTCGCCGCCGGTCGCGGCCACGGCCATCGCGAACACGCCCGCGTCGATCCGGTCCGGCATCACGGTGTGCTCCACCGCCGCCAGCTCGGATACGCCGTTGACCCTGATGAACCCGGTGCCGACGCCGCTGATGTCCGCGCCCATCTTGGACAGGAACGCGATGACGTCACCGACCTCGGGCTCCTGGGCGGTGTTGTCGATGATCGTCTGGCCGGGGGCCAGCGACGCCGCCATGATCAGGTTCTCGGTGCCGGTGTGCGACGGCGTGTCCAGGTACAGGTGCGAACCGCGCAGGCCGTGCGTGGCGTCGAGACGGATGACCGTGTCCTGCTCCTCGACCTTCGCGCCGAGGCGGGCGAACCCGCGGTAGTGGAAGTCCAGGTTCCGGTTGCCCAGGTTGCAGCCGCCGACACCCTCGATGGTCGCCTCGCCGAAGCGGTGCAGCAGCGCCGGGACGAACAGCACGGACGCGCGGAAGCGCCGGGTGATCTCGGCCGGCAGCACGGAGGAGGTCAGGTTCGTCGCATCGACGACCAGGGTGCGCTCGGCCTCGTGGAACTCGACCTTGGCGCCGATGGCCTCAGCCAGCTCGACCGCCCGGCGGACGTCCTCAATCGCCGGGACGTTCCGCAGGACCGTGCGTCCCTTGGGCGCCAGCAGCGATGCCGCGATCATCTTCAGGACCGCGTTCTTGGCCCCCTGGATGAAAACCGTGCCATTGAGCGGGCCGCCGCCGCGGACGCGGTAGCGGGTCTCGGTGCCCTCGGTCATCAAAATCGCGACGCGTGCTCTCAGCTGTGGAGCCTGGAAGCGAGACGCCGCTTCCTCCCTTCAGATGCTGCTACAATCGAACATTTCTGCGATAGCCGAGCAGGCGCCCGCATTGTCTAGTAACAAACCGCGACAGGGGTAACGGCGATAGGCGCGTCCTGGACAGCGCGCCCTGACGAACGCGTTGTCCAGTATGCCATCCGTTTCGGGTTAATCAGGCGAGGCGCGCGAGACGGTCGAAGACTGGGCCGAGGCGTGATACGTAGGTTTCGGCGTGGAACGCCCGGTCAAGCGCGGCTTCGTCGAGGTCCATGCTCTTTTTCTTACCCTGTGTGAGCAGAGATTCACGGAATGGCGTTTTTTTGTCCCAGGTTTCCATCGCGGCCGCCTGGACCAGTGCGTACGCGTCCTCCCGGGACAGGCCGCTGCTGACCAGTTCCAGCAGCACCGCTGAAGAATACAGCAGCCCGTTGGTGACGTTCATGTTTTCGGACATCCGGTCCGTATCGACCACCAGGCCCTCGACCAGTCCGGCCGTCAGGTGCAGCAGGTAGTCCGTGGCGATCGAGGCGTCCGGCAGCGCGATGCGCTCCACGCTGGAGTGCGAGATGTCGCGCTCGTGCCACAGCGGGATGCCCTCGGTCACCGGGGTCACGTACGACCGCACCACCCGCGCCATGCCGCAGATGCGCTCGGAACGGATCGGGTTCTTCTTATGGGGCATGGCCGAAGAGCCCTTCTGGCCCTTGCGGAACGGCTCCCACAGTTCCCGCACCTCGGTCCGCTGCCCGTGCCGGACCTCGGTGGCGATCGCCTCGCAGACGGTCGCGAGGATCGCCAGCGCCGACACCCACTCGGAGATCCCGTCGCGGATGACCACCTGCGTGGCCACGTCGGCCGGGCGCAGCCCCAGCGCGGGCATGACCTCGGCCTCGATCGCCGGGTCGATGTTGGAGTAGCTGCCCACCGGGCCGGACAGGGTGCCGACGGCCACGGCCTCCTTCGCCCGCCTGATCCGGTCCCGCGAGCGCGCCGCCGCGAACGCGAAGTCCGCGACCCGGTGCCCCCACAGGTCCGGCTCGGCGTGGATCCCGTGGGTCCGCCCCGACCGGAGCGTGCTCTTGTGGGCCAGTGCGTGATCGCGCAGCACCGCCACCAGGCGGTCGGCCTTGGCGAGGATGATGTCGGACGCCTCGGCAAGCTGCACCGCCAGCGCGGTGTCCAGCAGGTCCGAGGACGTCATGCCGAAATGCACGTAGGCGGCGGCCGAGCGGGGCTCGGTGTTGTCGGCCCAGGCGGTGAGGAACGCGATCACGTCGTGCTCGGTGACGGCCTCGATCTCCGCGACCGCCTCCGGGGTCGGCGGCTGCGCGTTCCGTACCGGCTCCACCGAGTCGGCGGGCACCGTGCCGGCCTTGGCGTGGGCCTCCAGCACCAGGGTCTCCACCCGGCACCACAGCTCGTACTTGTGCGCCTCGCTCCAGACGCGGCCCATCTCCGGCAGCGTGTACCGCTCGATCATGCTGTGCTCCTATCCCGGGGGGACGACCCCCCGTAACCCCCCGAGGGGTCCTTCCCCGCCGCGATGTCCCGCCGGTACCAGCCGCCGCGCATCTCCACCTGGGCGATTACCTCATAAGCGGCGGCCCGGGCCGCCGACACATCCGACCCCGACCCGAGCGCGTTCAGCACCCGGCCGCCCGAGGACACGAGACGCCCCTGAGCGTCGTGAGAAGTGCCCGCCTGCAGGACAGACCGCTCGATCCGTTCGGGGTAAACGATTTTGTCGCCCTTCGCCGGCTTGTCCGGGTACCCCTCGGCGGCGAGAACCACGGTGACCGCCGCGCCCGGGTGCCAGCTCAGCGCGGGGACGGAGGCGAGGCCGCCGGTCGCGGCCGCGCGCAGCAGGCCGGCCAGCGGGGTGGCCAGCCGGTCCAGCACGACCTGCGTCTCCGGGTCGCCGAACCGCGCGTTGAACTCCACCACGCGCACGCCCTTGCCGGTCAGGGCCAGGCCCGCGTACAGCAGGCCCTTGTACGGGGTGCCCCGCCGGGCCAGCTCGTCGATGGCGGGCTGGACGACCGCGGCCATGACCTCGTCGACCAGGCCGTCGGGGGCCCAGGGGAGGGGGCAGTACGCGCCCATGCCGCCGGTGTTCGGGCCCGTGTCCCCGTCGCCGGCCCGCTTGAAGTCCTGCGCGGGCAGCAGCGGCACCGCGGTGGTGCCGTCGGCCAGCGCGAACAGGCTCACCTCGGGACCGTCCAGGTACTCCTCGATGACGACCGTGCCGCAGGCCGCGGCGTGGGCCTTCGCGGCGGCCAGGTCGGACGTGACCACCACGCCCTTGCCCGCGGCCAGCGCGTCGTCCTTCACCACGTAGGGCGGGCCGAACTCCGCCAGGGCCGCGCCGGCCTCCCCGGCCGTGGTCGCGGTGCGAGAGCGGGCGGTCGGGATGCCGGCCGCCGCCATGATCTCCTTGGAGTAGGCCTTCGAGCCCTCGATCCGGGCCGCGCCGGCGTCCGGGCCGAAGACGTCGATTCCGGCCTCGCGGACGGCGTCGGCCACGCCGGCCACCAGCGGAGCCTCGGGGCCGATCACCACCAGGTCCGCGCGGAGCTTCCGGGCCAGGCGGGTGACGTCGGCCGGGTCGTTCGGCTCGACGAAGTGCAGCCGCGCCAGCTTGGCGATGCCCGGGTTCCCGGGAGCCGCGTGCAGTTCGGTCACCGACGGGTCGAGGCTGAGGGCGCGGACGATCGCGTGCTCGCGGCCGCCGGTCCCGATGACGAGTATTCGCACTGGGGGACCTTACAGGAACGGGCGGAGCTGGAGCGTCTGGTCGCGGCGGGGGCCGACCCCGATCGCGCTGACCTGGGCGCCGGACATCTCCTCGATGGTCTTGACGTAGGTCTGCGCCTTCTTCGGCAGGTCGCCGAACGTCCGGGCCCCGGAGATGTCCTCGGACCAGCCGTCCAGGTACTCGTAGACCGGCTTGGCGTGGTGGAAGTCGGTCTGGGTCATCGGGATCTCGTCGTGCTTCTTGCCGTCGACCTCGTAGGCCACGCAGACCGGGATCTTGTCCAGGCCGGACAGGACGTCGAGCTTGGTGACGCAGTAGTCGGTGACCCCGTTGACCCGGGTCGCGTACCGGGCGATGACCGCGTCGAACCAGCCGCAGCGGCGCGGGCGGCCCGTCGTCACGCCGAACTCGCCGCCGGCCTTGCGCAGCCACTCGCCCTGGTCGTCGAGAAGCTCGGTCGGGAACGGGCCCGATCCGACGCGCGTCGTGTAGGCCTTGATAATGCCGATCACCTTCGTGATCTTCGTCGGGCCGACGCCGGAGCCGACGGCCGCGCCGCCCGCGGTCGGGTTGGACGAGGTGACGAAGGGATAGGTGCCGTGGTCCACGTCCAGGAGCGAACCCTGGGCGCCCTCGAGCAGGACGTTCACGTCGTTCTTCAGCGCCTGGTCCAGGATCAGGCCGGTGTCGGCGACGTAGGGCTTCAGGCGCTCGGCGTAGGTCGAGTACTCCTCGGCAATCCGCTTCGCCTCGATGGCGCGGCGGTTGTACACCTTGGTCAGCAGCTGGTTCTTGTCCCGCAGCGCCAGCTCGAGCTTCTGCTCCAGGATGCCGGGATCGAACAGGTCCTGGATCCGGATGCCGGTGCGGGCGACCTTGTCGCCGTAGGTCGGGCCGATGCCGCGCCCGGTCGTGCCGATCTTCGCCTTGCCCAGGAAGCGCTCGCTGACCTTATCCAGCGCCCGGTGGTAGGGCATGATCAAGTGGGCGTTGGCCGAGATGAGCAGCTTCTCGCAGCTGACGCCCCGGCTCTCCAGGCCGTCAATCTCCTCGAGCAGCACCTTCGGGTCGATCACCACGCCATTGCCGATGACCGGGATGACTTCGGGCGAAATAACGCCAGAAGGCAGGACATGGAGGGCGTAGTGTTCGTCACCGACGACAACCGTGTGGCCGGCGTTGTTGCCGCCCTGGTAGCGGACCACGTACTTCACGCGGTCTCCGAGCAGGTCCGTGACCTTGCCCTTACCCTCATCTCCCCACTGAGCACCGATCAGCACGATGGCTGGCATTCCACTACGCCTTTCACACGACGAAAGCCCCTGGCGGCGCAAGCGCTACAGGGGCTCTTGCGTACTGAGGGTACCCGATGATCGCCGGGAGGTCCCAGGTCAGGTGGCCCGGATCACATGCGCCGCCTTATGGGAGACTGCCCGCATGAGCACGCATACCAACCTTCTGGGAGAACCCCCGGCCACGCTGCTGCCGGCGGACGAGGCAGCCGAGGCCCTGGTGGCCTCGGGAACGCCGGCCGTGGAGATCGCGGCGCAGTACCCCGCGTTCCCTCTGGCCTGGGCATTGCTGGCGGAAGAGGCGCTCAAGGCGGACCGGCCGGTGGAGGCGTACGCCTACGCCCGCACCGGCTACCACCGCAGCCTGGACGCCCTGCGGCGCAGCGGCTGGAAGGGCCACGGTCCCGTCCCGTGGTCGCACGAGCCCAACCGCGGTTTCCTGCGAGCCCTCGCCGCCCTGGCCAAGGCGGCCGGCGACATCGAAGAGACGCCTGAGGAGCAGCGCTGCTGGACGTTCCTGCAGGAGAGCAGCGAAGAGGCGTACGAGGAACTCAAGAAATAGCGAACGCGCCGTCCCCGCTCAGCAGCGGGGACGGCGCGTCACGCCGGATCAGATGGTTACCGGAGGTGCCAGGACATGCCCGGGTCAGCGGATGAGCAGGTAATGATCTCCAGTTGCGTCCCGTTCGCGGTGGTATCGCCGGGGTCGGCGAGGCACTTGCCGGAATGCGAGTTGACCAGTTCCGAGCCCAGGTAGCTGGTCCCGGCGACCGTCCACGCCTGGCTGACGCTGCCGTTGCAGGTGTAGAGGTTGATCTTGGCGTCATTCGCAGCGGAGTTCCCCTGGACTTCCAGGCACTTGCCCGAGACGCGCACGGTGCCGCCGGGCATGACGGTCCAGTTCTGGTTCGCGGCGCCGTTGCAGGTGAAGAGGTCGACCGCGGCGCCGTTCGCCGTAGAGGCTCCCTTGTCATCCAGGCACTTGCCGGGGACGCCGGACATGGCCGGGCCGCCGGGTGCCGTCCACTTCTGGTTCGACCCGCCGTTGCAGGCCCAGATGTCCAGCTGGGTGCCGTTGGCCGTCTTGGCGCCGGGATCGTCCAGGCACTTGCCGGTCTGCGGGCTGACCAGTCCGGCGCCGGTGCCGATCCGCCACACCTGGTCGGCCCCGTTGCCGCAGGTGCCGAGGTCGATCGCCGTCCCGTTGGCGGTGCCGTCGCCCTTGACCTCCAGGCACTTGCCGAGCACGCGCACCGAGCCGTCCTGGGCGATCGTCCACTTCTGGTTCGACCCGCCGTTGCAGGTCCAGATGTCGGGCCGGGTGCCGTTGGCCGTCTTGGAGGCCGGGTCGTCCAGGCACTTGCTCCCGTTGGACAGCACGACCTTCCCGGCCGGCCCGGAGGTCGCCGCGTTAATCGTCCAGGTGAACGCGGTCGACGCCGTCGCGCCCGAGGAGTCGGTCGCGGCCACGGCGGTGCTGTACCTTCCAGGAGCGTCCGGCCAGCCGGTGATCTTGCCGCTGGAGCTGATCGACAGGCCCGGCGGCAGGCCGGACGCGGTGAACGTCGGTGCGCCGAAGCCCGTCGCGGAATCGGAGGCCGAGAGCTGGACGTCGACGGCGGTGCCCGCGGTCGCGGTCCGGTTGCCGGGCGAGGTCACCGTCATCGTTCCGGGCGTCACATACCAGGTGAACGAGACGGACGAAGGAACCATGGTCCCGGACCCGGACGGCGTCACGGTCACGTTGTACGTGCCGGCGGTGCTCGGCGTGCCGGTGATCTTTCCGGTGGCTGAGTCGAGCGAGGTGCCCGGCGGCAGTCCAGTCTCGGTATAGGTGTAGCTTCCGCTCGGGTTGGCGAGCGAGTTCAGCGTCCGGATCTGGATCGGAGTGGCCGCCGTGTTCACCAGGGTCCGCTCGGTTTCCGGGCCCCCGCTGAAGTAGTCGAGGTCGGTGGCGCCGCTGATGCCGGAGACGGTGCCCGCGCTGCTGTACTGCCACAGGTTCCAGCTATTCCAGCCGGCGGGCAGGATGCCGGGAGTGCCGGAGGAGTAGGACGCGATCCACAGCATGTCCCCGGCGAAGGCGGTGCTGTTCCCGGTGCAGGTGTCCCACCAGTCCCGCGTCGTGTAGACGAACGGGGTCGCGCCGGTCTTGGTCTTGGCCTCGGCCAGGAACGAGGAAATCCAGCTGACCATCGCGCTGGGCGACAGGCCGTAGCACTCGTTGGAGTTCGTCTCCGACGACACGTACGGGTCGTATTCGATGTCCAGCATCATCGGCAGCTTCTGGCCGCCGACCTTGTAGTCCCCGGCGTTGCTGGCCGCGTAGTCGGCCTGCTGCTGCGGAGTGCCGTTCGAGGGCGGATTCGAGGCCGCGCCGTACGGGTTGGCGAACGCGTAGGCCGACACGTACAGGCCCGCGGCGGCGGCGTTCTTCGCATCCCCGGCGTAGCCCGGGTTG
>Ga0131853_10024710_pt1 | contig 10833 bp, 8 predicted proteins | sample TergutLab28metaG_FD_92764 | JGI IMG/M metagenome (GOLD analysis project Ga0131853, IMG submission 92764) | Labiotermes labralis P1 segment gut microbial communities from Petit-Saut dam, French Guiana - Lab288 P1 (version 2) (version 2) | ecosystem: Host-associated > Arthropoda: Insects >... | reverse complement strand
GAAGGGCTACACGGAAGCGGCGAAGCTCCTCGCCGGTATCGTCGCCGAGTTCCCCGAGCAGGTGGCGCCCCGGCTCCTCCTGGCCCGCGCCTACTACCACTCCGCCCAGTTGAGGCGCGCCGAGGAGGAACTGCGAACGGTGATCGACCGCGATCCGGTCGAGCACTACGCGCACCTGATGCTGGGCCGCACCTTGGAGCGGCAGGGCCGCAGCGCGGAGGCCGCCACATGGCTGCGCAGGGCCGGCGCGCTCTCCGGTGAGTTCGCGTCGAGCTGAGCCCGGTCCGGGACCGAGTTGGGGGGCAGCCGCTCCCGGCTCAACGGCGAGGCCCCGCGCAGCGGCAGGGCCGCGCGGTCATGTTCTAACGTGGCCGGCGCGGCCCAAGCACCCCTGCGGGCAAGGCAGTTGGGCGAGACGGTGACTCCGGTTCTCGTCGGGGCCGGTCGACGCCGACGGTAGGGCGAGTGTGACGTGCGGGTCACCTCGTCACCTCCTGCTCACGTTCCGATCTGACCGGCGGCGCAAGCGAGCGCTGTCAAGGCCCCTTTCGGGCACGGCAGTTCAGCGGCCCGCACCGAGGTCGTATTGACAGGGGCATGACTGGCGAATGATTCTGTACTGCCGCCCCAAGTTCCCCATGCGGCTCAGGGGTGGCGTTTGAGCATTCTGATCCCCCCCACCAAGGAGCCAGCATGCGCAGGTACTTGACACGCGTCGCCACCGTTGCGGTCGCGGTGGCAGCCCTTGCCGCCTCCGCCGTGCCGGCCGGCGCGGCCGCCGCACCGGCACTGTCGTTCCGCCCCTTGCACTACAACATCAACGGGTACAACTGGGGCGGGTACGCCGCCACGGGCAGCGGTTTCACCCCGGTCTCGGCGGCCTGGACCGAGGCGAACGCGACCTGCAACTCGACCAACGACCTCTACGCCCCCTGGGTCGGCATCGACGGGTACGGCTCGTCCACCGTGGAGCAGACCGGGGTGGCGACCGACTGCTCCAGCGGCAAGCCCGTCCACCAGGCCTGGTACGAGATGTACCCGGCGAGCCCGGTCTACCTGAGCCTCAGTTCGTACCCGGTCTCGGCCGGCGACCAGATATCCGCCTCGGTGACCTACGCGGGTAGCAACAAGTACACCCTGAAGCTGGCCGACTCCACGCGTGGTTGGACCTACACCACGTCCAAGTCCCTCTCCGCGCAACGGACCAGCGCCGAGGTCATCATCGAGTCGCCGACCGGGGCCTACCCGAACTTCGGCACCCTCAACTTCACCTCGGCCACCGTCAACGGAAGCTCCCTCGGATCCTTCGGCCCGGTCGCACTCGACCCGTCGAACGGTGCCTACGAGGCCCGCACCGGCGCACTCGGCTCCAGCGGCACCAGCTTCAGCGAAACCTACCTGCGGGAGTAGCCGCACCAGCGCTGGGGCGCTCACCCGCCCCAGCGCGCGCAGGCTGAATCATGACCGTCCGCGAAACGGCCGGATGCCGTGGACGCGGACGGGCTTGCGGGAGCCGCCGGGGCGAGAACGCCGCCGGCGGCTTCCCGGTTCCCCGGCCCCGGCCCCTGCTGCGCTCCCCACTCCCCGAGCGCCGGCCCGGGCACCTGGAGAACCCGCACCGGAGCCCTAGTCGCCCGCAGTCCCGTAGCGCTCCTGGACGAGCCGCAGGTGCGTCCACGAGCGGAGGCCGACGACGCCGTCCAAGGTGCCGATCCGGTCGAGCACGGCGACGGTGTCCTCGACCGTGGTGGTCACGATGGTGCCCACCACGTCGGCGGTTCCGAGCGTCAGGGCCAGGAAGTCGACGGCGTCGATCTTCTCGATCCGGTGGATGACGTCCTGCGCCGTCCTATCGAGGTCGAGGGCGAAGCCGGTCATGAAGGAGCGGCCGAGCTTGGTCGGGTTCACCAGGGTGACGATCCGGATGACGCCCAGGTCGAGCAGGCTGCGGACCCGTGCCCGGGTGGCAGCCGCCGAGAGGCCGACGTGCGCCGCGAGGTCGGCGTAACTGGTGCGGCCGTCGGCGCGCAGGAGACCGACCAGTTTCCGGTCGAGGTGGTCGACGGCGGGTTCCGTGTCGACGGCGTCCCGCGGGGGCGGCAGGTGCGGCTCCATGACCACGTCGGTGTAGACGAGCGTCTCGATGCGGGCGACGCCCTCGACGCCGCGGAGGCGGTCGACCACCTGCCCGAGCCGGCGGAGGTCGGTGGTCCTGATCTCCGCCACGACTCCGGCGCGACCTGAGACGATGGAGACGAACACCGTCTCGCCCTGGTCGGCGAGCATGCGGGCGACGTCGTCGCGACGGGCCCCGGCCACACTGACGGACAGATGCGCGGTGGCGTGGATGCCGTCGAACTCGGGTCGGACGGTGGCCACCACGCGCAGCACGCCGTCGTCGAAGAGCCGCAGCACGTGCGACCGCACGGCCTTGCGGGACAGGCCGACCCGTCCGGCGAGCGACTCGAAGGAGGCGCGGCCGTCCTCGCGCAGGGCCTCGACGAGTTCGAGGTCGGTCTCGGTCAGGTTCACCGGGCTCAGGGTAGCGAATCAGATGCACTGAGACCGACTGGCGAACCAAACGGGCGTTGACGGCAAGCCTTCGGGTACATATCGTTCGAGCAGCTCGCGGATGACGAGTCATTCGGACCAGCAGCCGGGACCTCCGGCGCGAATCGCAGGAGATCCGGTGAGAACAGACGAGCGACCCCGCGCAGGTGGGATCGAGACCCACACCATCGACTTCATTCCCCAGGCCGAGCGCCGCGGCAAGCCGTGGCACCTGTTCACGCTGTGGTTCGGCGCGAACAGCGTCATCGTCAGCGTGGTCACCGCCTCGATCCTGGTCGGTGGCGGCATGTCGTTCGCCTGGTCGGTCGCGGCCATCGTCATCGGTTTCGCGCTCGGCGGGTTCCTCGCCGCCTTCCACTCCGCCCAGGGCCCCCAGCTCGGCATCCCGCAGATGATCCAGAGCCGCGCCCAGTTCGGGTACCTCGGCGGAGTCGTCCCGATGATCATCGCGGAGATCAACTACCTGGTCTTCTTCGCCGCCGCTCCGGCGATCTGCGGCCTGCTGGCCCACGCGGTGTGGGGCTGGAACGTCTACCTCGTCGCCGTGGCCGTCACCGCGATCACCTTCGTGGTGGCGCTCTTCGGCTACGATCTCAGCCACCGGCTGGCGAAGTACCTCAGCGTCGCCTCCGTCGTCGTCTTCGGGATCCTGACGATCCTGGTGCTCGACCACTCGGGCATCCACCACCCGACCACGCACAACCTGCACACCGGCGGCTTCCACTCCGGCCTGTTCCTCACCGGCATCGCGGTGACCTTCGTCTACGCCGCGGGCTACGCACCGTACATCGCCGACTACTCCCGCTACCTGCCGGCGTCGACCTCGACCCGTGCGACCGCCTGGTGGACCTACGCCGGCATCGTCATATCGGGGATCTGGCTGTTCGTGCTCGGCGCCTACCTGACCACCGTGACCGGCTTCGGCGCCGACACCCTGGGCTCCGTGGTCCAGGTCAGCGACTCCTTCAGCAAGGTCTTCACCGCGCTGCTGGTGATCGTGGTGATGGGCATCCAGGTGCTCCAGGGCTCGCTGTCGATGTACGCCGGCGGCAACACCGCGCTCAGCATCGCCACCTCGCTGCGCCGTACCGCCGTGCCGGTCCAGGCGAGCCTGCGCACCCGGCTGTGGTCGCTCGTGCCCTTCGCGCTCGTCTGCCTGGTCGCGACCATCGCCTATGCGAAGAGCTTCACCAGCGCCTTCACCGACGCCCTCGGTGTGGTGCTGATCCTGCTGATCCCGTGGTCGGCGATCAACCTCGCCGACTTCTACTTCGTGCGGGACGGCCACTACGACGTGAAGGCGATCTTCGACCCGCACGGCGAGTACGGCCGGATCAACGTCGCCGGCGCGGTCAGCTTCCTGCTCGGCTTCGTGGTCGAGCTCCCCTTCGCCAACCTCGGCTTCTGGGCCGGGCCCGTCGCGCACAAGCTCGACGGCGGCGACCTGTCCTGGCTGGTCGGCATCGTGGTCAGCGGCGCCTGCTACCTGTTCATGACCCGGACCGCGCGCGTCGCGGTCAGCACTGCGGAGGTATCCACCCGATGAGCACGACCATCCTGACCGGCGGCCCCGTCCGCACCATGACCGACGACGGCCACGTGCCCGAGGCGGTGCTGGTCCACGGCGGCGTGGTGCAGGCGGTCGGCACCCTCACCGAGATGCGCCGCTCGGCGTACGAGACGCCCGAGATCGTCGACCTCGACGGCCGCACGCTGATGCCGGGCTTCGTCGACGCGCACGCCCACACCATCCTGCACGGGTCGGCGCTCGACTGGGTGGACCTCTCCGGCGCGCGCAGCATCGACGCCGTCGTGCGTCTGCTCGGCGACCGCGCCGCCGCGCGTCCCGGTGAGGCCGTGCGCGGCTACGGCTACGACCAGTCCAAGCTGGCCGAGGGCCGGCACCCGTCGGCGGCCGACCTCGACCGGGTGACGCGTGACCGCGTGGTCCAGATCCAGCACGCCAGCGGGCACGGCTACGTGGTCAACACGCTCGCCCTGCGGCAGGCGAACATCACCGCCGCGACCCCGACGCCGATCGGTGGCCGGATCGACCGCGACGCCGACGGCGAGCCGACCGGTGTGCTCTTCGACTCCGCGTGCGACCTGCTGACCGGTGCCGAGGGCGTCAAGGTGCGCAACCACGGCCCCAACTTCCACCTCCCGATGACGCACGCCGAGATCGACCACCTCTTCGATCTCGGCCAGCGATCGCTGCTCGCGGCCGGCATCACCACGATGTGCGACGCCCAGGTCACGCAGCTGGAGATGGACAGCTATCTGCGGGCACGGGACGAGGGCCGGCTGCGGATGCGCACCGAGATGCTGGCGCTGTCGAGCAACCTCGAACACCTCACCGGGCTCGGCATGAGCTCCCGCCTGGGCGACGACCGGCTCCGGCTGTGGGGCGTCAAGCTCTACGCCGACGGCTCGGTCATCGCGCGTACCGCCTACCTCAACGGGCACGCCTGCTGCGGAAAGCCCTCGCCCGACGGCTACCTCTACCACGAGGCCGAGGAACTCGCCGCCCTCATCACCACCGCCCACCGCCTCGGCCTGAGCACGGCCACCCACGCCCAGGGCCCGCTGCCGATCGGCGTGGTCCTCGACGCCGTGGCCGATGCTCGCGCCGAACGGCCGCGCCCCGGCCTGGTGCACCGCATCGAGCACTGCGGCTTCCCGACCGGCGAGCAGATCGGGCGGATGGCCGACCTGCACGTCGTGCCCGTGCCGCAGCCGATGCAAGTGAGCCTCTACGGCGACTCGCTGATGGACGAGTTCGGCGCCTTCGGCGGCCGGTTCTACCCGTACGGCGAGTTCGAGCGGGCCGGTGTCCCCGTCGTCATCTCCTCCGACGCGCCGGTGACCATGCCCAACCCGCTCGAGGCGGTGTGGGCCGCCGTCACCCGTGAGACCCTCGGCGGCGCCGTCTCCGGGGACGAGGCGCAGAAGGCCGGCCGCGCCAACGCCCTGCGCGGCGTCACCGTCACCCCGGCGCAGATGCTGGGCCGCCAGGACGTCGGCGTCATCCGCCCCGGCGCCAAGGCCGACTTCGTGTTCCTCGACGCGGACCCCGTCACCGTTCCCGTCGAACGGCTGCCCAAGGTCGGCGTGACCCAGTCGTGGATCGACGGCGAAGAGGTCGTCCTGGGCTAGCCGTTCTCCTTCGGGAGATCGCGGACGGGACCGGGCCGGTGCTGTGCCTCGGTCCCGTCCGCGATCCACCGTCTGCTCGAACGGGACGGACACGAAGATCCGCACGTCCCACCGGTCGACGAGTTCCGGGCGCGGGAGGAACACGCCGCCCGGACGGGGTGCGGTGATCGCGCGCCGGCGGGTGAGGGCGGGCTATGCCGACTCGCGCACCACGAGCCGGCACGGGACCGTCTCGATCCCGCCGACCGGCCGGCCGTCGATGGCGTCCAGCAACCGCAGTGCGGCGATGCGTCCGATCTCGTTGAGGTTCATGTCGATCGTCGTCAGGGGAGGGCGGGAGGCGAGCGCCATGCTGTCCCAGTTGTCGTACCCGACGACGGCGATGTCGTCCGGAACGCGATGCCCTTCCTCGCGGAGCGTGTCGGTGACGCCCCTGGCGATCTGGTCGTTCCCGCAGAAGACCGCGTCGGTGTCCGGCGCGGCGCGCAGGATCGTCCGTGCGGCTCGCCGCCCCCACGCCTCGCTCCAGTCGCCGAAGTACACCTGACCGCCGGAGAGCGTGAGCCCGGCCTGGTCGAGGAGGTCCTGCGTCAGGTGGGCACGGCCCTGAGCGGCGGCATGATGGGCCGGACCGGACACGTGCGCGATGCGCCGCCGTGCCGAGCCGGTGAGGTGCTCGACGGCCAGCCGCACCCCTCCCTGGTCATCGGAGATGACGGAGGTGTCCGACAGATCCGTGGAGGGGCCGAGGGCGTAGACCGTGGGCACGCCGTCCAGACCTGACAGCGGCTCACGGGGGTCGGTCCGGCGCCCGGTGACGATGATGCCGTCCACCCGGCGGGCCAACAGGGTCTCCACGTAGTGGCGTTCGCGGATGGCGTCACCACGGGTGTCGCACAGCAGCACCGAGAGCTTTCCGGCGCCGAGCGCGTCCTCGGCGCCGAGCAGGACGGGGGTGCTGAACCGGCCGATGCCGTCGGTGGTGATCAGCCCGACCGTCCAGGTTCTGCCCGCCAGCAAGGCGCGGGCCTGCTCGTTGGGCTGGAAGTCGAGCTGCCGGGCTGCCTGCATCACCCGCTCCCGGGTCTCGGGCCGCATGCGGCCGTTCCCGCTCAGCGCTTTGGAGGCGGTGCCCACGCTCACCCCCGCCATGGTCGCCACATCGGTCAGCGTGACGCGCCCCGTCTGCGGGTGCCGGTCAGTCTCTGTCACGAGCAATCCTTTGCTCACTTACGGATGTCGCCCATCCTGCCAGCCTGGCCCTCTTATCCCAAGTGATACGCGGGAGTTGATGTGAAGCGTGCCAGCGTCTTGACGCACGCGTGGGGACCCTCCTACGTTGCCTGCAAGAAAACCGTTGCTCACATTTCCTTGCTGCTGCGGCCCGCTGGTGACCTGCAAGTGACCTGCGTCCAACCCTCCGGCGGGGCGACTCCAGGACCCTTTTTCCGCCGATCGGCACCTTCCCAGGGAGATCCATGTCCCACCGCACTCCGACACCACCCGTTCCGCCCGGCCCCGTCCGGCTGGGCGCGGGTGCTCGGACCGCTCTGCGCCCCCTCGTCTCGGCCGAGATCCTGGGCGGCTTCTGGCACGATCGCCGCGAGACCAACGCTCGCGTCGCGATCCCCCAGGGACCGAGCCTGCTGGAGTCGGCCGGCAACCTCCACAACCTGCGGCTGGTCGCCGGCACCGCCGAGGGCGCGTTCCAGGGCGACTACCCGTTCATGGACTCCGACGTCTACAAGTGGCTGGAAGCGGCGGCCTGGCAGCTCGGGCAGGCCGACGTGGACGGCGGCGGCACCGGAGCGGACACCGTGGTGCTGGAGAAGGACGTCGAGCGGATCGTCGCCCTGGTCGCCGCGGCCCAGCAGCCCGACGGCTATCTCAACACCTGGGTCCAGGCGGGCAAGGGCGGCGGCCGCTACGACGACCTGCGCTGGGGTCACGAGCTGTACTGCGCCGGCCACCTGATCCAGGCCGCGGTCGCCCTCCACCGGTCCACCGGGCGCGAGGAGTTGCTCCAGGTGGCCGTGCGGTTCGCCGACCACATCGACGCGGTGTTCGGGGCCGGCGGGCAGATCGACAGCTTCGACGGCCACCCCGAGGTGGAGACGGCGCTGGTGGAGCTGTACCGGGAGACCGGCGAGCGCCACTACCTGGACCTGGCAGGGCAGTTCGTCGACCGGCACGGCCACGGCGTGCTCGGCGGGGAGGCCTACTGCCAGGACCGGGTGCCGCTCCGGACGCAGGAGAACGTCGAGGGCCACGCGGTGCGGCAGCTCTACCTGCTGGCCGCCGCGGCCGACCTGGCCGCCGAGACCGGCGGGGACGACCTCGGGCAGGCCTGCGCGCGGCTGTGGTCGGCGATGGTGGCCACCAAGACGCATCTGACCGGAGGGCTGGGCGCCCATCACCACTACGAGGAGTTCGGCGACCCGTTCGAGCTGCCCAACGAGCGGGCCTACTGCGAGACCTGCGCGGCCGTCGCCTCGGTCCACTTCAGCTGGCGGATGGCCCTGCTGGCCGGGGACGCCCGCTACAGCGACCTGGTCGAACGCACCTTGTTCAACGGCTTCCTGGCCGGCGTCTCGCTGGACGGGGAGCGGTGGCTGTACGTCAACCCGCTGCAGGTCCGCGACGGCCACACCGACGACGGCGGTGACCAGTCCGCCCGCCGCACCCGCTGGTTCCGCTGCGCCTGCTGCCCGCCCAACGTCATGCGGCTGCTGGCCAGCCTCGAGCACTACGTCGCCTCCGGCAGCGACGCGGGGCTCCAGCTCCACCAGTACGCGACCGGGCGGTACGCGGCCGACATGGCCGGCACCTCGCTTGTTGTGAGCGTTAACACCGCCTACCCGGCGGAGGGTGCGGTCACCGTGTCCATCGAGGAGACGGCACCGGACCGGCCCTGGACGCTGTCGCTGCGAGTCCCGCGGTGGTGCCGCCGGTTCGCGGTCCGCGTCGGCGGGCAGCAGCTGGCGCAACCCGCCGTCGACAACGGCTGGTTGCACATCCATCGCTCCTGGGCGGCGGGGGACGAGGTCGTGCTGGAGATGGAGCTGGACGTCCGGCTGACCGCGGCCGACCCGCGGGTGGACGCCGTCCGCGGCTGCGTCGCCGTCGAACGGGGCCCGCTGGTCTACTGCCTGGAGCAGGTCGACCAGGACGGTGGCGGTCTCGACGACATCGTGCTCGACACCGCGCAGCCCCTGACGGCCGTCCGGCGCCCGGACCTGCTGGGCGGCGTGGTCACCGTCCGGGCCGCCGGCCGGCGCCGCGGCACTCCCGCCGGCGACCGGTGGTGGCCCTACGACGAGGCCGGCACCGAGACCGGCACGGCCACGGACCGGCCCGTGGCCCTGACCGCCGTTCCCTACTACGCGTGGGCCAACCGCCGCGACGGCAGCATGCGCGTCTGGATCCCGACCCGCTGACTCGAGCCCCTCCCTTCAACGCACCTTCGGCAACGCGGTCTTCGGGCCGCGGAACTCTCCAGGAAAGTCAGGGACGACACGATCATGAGAAGCTCGCGTACCACCCTCGTCGCCGCCGCCGCGGTGTCCGTCGCGCTGATCGGCGTCAGCGCCTGCGGGGGCTCCGGCTCCGGCAGCGGTTCCTCGTCGGCCTCGGGCACGTACACGTTCTGGGACCCGTACCCGCAGTTCGGCGCGTCCGACGCCTGGGCCAAGCTGGTCAGCGCCTGTGGCAAGCAGGCCGGTGTGACGCTCAAGCGCACGGCGATGGACACCACGGACCTGAACAACAAGGCACTGCTCGCCGGTCAGCAGGGCAACCTGCCGGACGTGATGATGGTCGACAACCCCATCGTGTCCACCCTGGTCCAGGCCGGGATCCTCAACAAGACCGGCGACGTCGGCCTCGACACCTCCAACCTGCAGAAGAACATCGTGGGCGCCGGCGTCATCGACAACGCCGCCTACGGCGTGCCGATCGGCGCCAACACCCTGGCCCTGTACTACAACGCCGACATCCTCACCAAGGCCGGGATCGACCCGAGCGCGATCAAGGACTGGGCCTCGCTGACCGCGGCCCTGGAGAAGGCGAAGGCCGCGGGCTTCAAGGGGATCAGCTTCGGCGCGATCGGCACCGAGGAGGGCAGCTTCCAGTTCCTGCCCTGGTTCTGGGGAGCGGGCGGGGACCTCACCGAGCTCGACAGCTCCCAGGGCGTCAAGGCGCTGACGCTGTGGAAGGACTGGGTCGACCGGGGGCTGGCCCCCAAGGACGTGCTGAACAACACCCAGACCACCGCCTGGCAGGAGTTCGACACCGGGCAGTACGCCTTCGGCGAGAACGGCACCTGGATGCTCGCCAACGCCAAGAAGGCGTCGTTCAAGTACGGCATCATCAACATCCCCGGTGTGAACGGCGGCTCCGCGCCCGTACCCACCGGCGGCGAGTTCGTCACCGTCCCGGTGCAGAAGGGCGACGCCCGCTACCCGGTCGACAAGAAGATCGTCGAGTGCCTGACCAGCAACGCCAACTACTACACCACCGACACCACGCTGTCCTACATCGCCCCGGTCGCCGCGGTCCAGGACAAGCAGGTCGCATCCGACCCCGACCTCAAGCCGTGGGTGACCGCCCTGAACTCCGCCCGCGGACGCACCAGCAACGGGCTCGGCACCAAGTACCCGGTCATCTCCGAGCAGATGTGGACCGCCGTGCAGAGCGCCCTGTCCGGCGGCAAGTCCCCGCAGGACGCCCTCGCCGCCGCCCAGCAGGCCGTCAAGAACCACCAGAGCTGAGACCACCCGAGGCAGACCGAGGAGCACGCCATGGTCACCACCCGCGCCGGGAGCCTGGAGCGGAAGCCGGCCGCCTCCCAGGCGGAGCCGGCCGGCGCCCGCCGGCATCGACAGCCCGCCCCGCGCCGCCGGGGCGGGGCGAACCCCAGCCAACTCGTGGCATGGGCCTTCGTCGCGCCGGTCGTCGCCTACCTGGGAGCGTTCTACGCCTACCCGCTGTACCGCAACGTGGACCTGTCGCTGCGGCACTACACGGTGCGCTCCTTCGTGCAGGGTGGAGCGCCGTACTCGGGATTCGACAACTTCCGCCAGGTCATCCACGACCCGGCGTTCACCG
>Ga0131853_10024709_pt1 | contig 10833 bp, 3 predicted proteins | sample TergutLab28metaG_FD_92764 | JGI IMG/M metagenome (GOLD analysis project Ga0131853, IMG submission 92764) | Labiotermes labralis P1 segment gut microbial communities from Petit-Saut dam, French Guiana - Lab288 P1 (version 2) (version 2) | ecosystem: Host-associated > Arthropoda: Insects >... | reverse complement strand
TCAGCGCAACGAGTCCCCACAGCCGTTAATCTCTGTTTTCTAGACCTGGAGCCTCTACTTTTTTCATTCAAGTAGCTCCTCAATTGACCTCACGAGGCTCACGAGGCTGAGTGGACCCCGTTCTAGACCCACTACTACTTAGAAAATCTGGTAGCGCCGGGGATCGAACCCGGGACCTCTGTTTCATTTATCTACTATCGACACCAAGTGGAACTTCGCAATTAGAACTGTCGTTAAATGAAACACTAGGCCTTTAGATGACGTAACATTATTACTGTCAGGAAGTGTTAGTTGACTTTTACTGAGAAGTTTTGTACGTGGTACTGAGCTACATATACTCGTATTTATGTAGGCTTGCGACTCTAAACAATTCAGTTTGCTACGTAAATTTGATAAGGACAGTGGTTCATAGTATTAAATTGAAGTCCTTTGCGAAGTGCAAACTTGTATGTTTACGTTATATCTAATGCGTGTGACATTTTTTTTATGTAAACGAAGGTAATTAATTTATAGCTTGCATGCTTTTAATTAGTGCGGCTGAATCTAATATGCCCCGTAGCAGCAGCAGTAGCCGGTAAAAGCCGCGGCTTTGGTACTCATTTGTGTGCACGAAACTACAGTGGAATCAGCGCCGTGCTCTCGCTGCTAAGATTAATTGTACCGCCACTCTTCAAATTACATTATGTACATAAAAGGACAGAAAGCTTTCGTTTTCCGCTTAAGTTTTTGTTTAATCTGTAGCTGTGAATATCAACTGGAACTTGGCAACGTGTCTTTAGCTTGTGTACCCCGTCCGTTATAGCGCTTTTGCTGTTTTCATTCCATTTGCAAACTTTATTACTGTACTCAAATTATCTGTGGATTTTGGTAAATAAGTTGGAAAGGGAAGAGACCACTTGGGAGACATAGGCGTAGATGGAATGATAAAATTAAAATGAATCTTACGTTGCGTTGAGTGAACTCGTTTCGCTCTGGAAGACGTCATTAGTGAGGAATTATGAACACGGTGGTTGGTTAACTCTTAGTTTTTATAAAAGCGGGAAAATTTATTGACTTGCTGAGGATATAGTAGCTTGTCAAGAAGGACTGGGCTTTATCGAGGTTGTTGGCCGGTGTGTCGACTCGTATTGTCCGTCGGATAGAAAAAAATGAGCTTCTTTATTCTTGAGTCGTAAGAGCGAAAAGTTGAAAATCGGACGTGACTGTTCTTACAGATGAAAGTTGATGCTGTTTGATGATTAACGGAATTTAAGGTGTAGGCGGTAATCACGTGTGACTGAATGTCATACACACTTGGTCGGTCCATCCCGCTACCGAATTTCAGCCGACGTACCTTTGGAGCTAGATGGTAGGGCAGTAAGAAACTGAGAATTGAAAATAACATTTGATTTTGCAGGGTGGTTTGATTCATCTTAGTGTAGTGTCCAAAAGTGTAACAACATAAGCGGTCTAATCCACAAAACACAACGCCCCAACATTGTAAGTTCGTTTATATTATTATTATTATTATTATTATTATTATTATAAACGAACTATAATGGTCGGATGTTGCCATTGTGTGGACTGGATTGCTAATGATTAAGTGGCACAACGAGATGATGTCCAAGTTGTGAAAACAAAAGTAAGAAGACTGGGTTGGGCTGGCCGTCTAGTAGGAATGTCTGGTGATAAGACGGTAAAGAAGAGATTTGTGGAGAAACCAGGAGGAAGAAGAAAAGCAGGTAGACCAAACTTAAGGTGCTTAGACTGTATTGAGAATCATCTGAAATGGGTGAGTGTCAAGAGATGGAGGGAAACAGCAGAAGACAGATCAACGTGGGCTATCATTCTGAAGGAGGCACCGGTTAAAATGTAGAGATCGTGGGCCAAATGAAGAAGAAAGAGAAGAAGAAGAAGAAGAAGAATAGTGTCCAAAGAATAAATTTTATGGTCATGACGAAGAATGTTGGTTTTTTTGAAAGCAGGGAATTTATTGTTCAGCTGAATAACTTATAAAGTTTTCCAGGAATAGTCTGTACCATGGAGTTGAATTATCTACATTAATATATATATATATATATATATATATATATATATACTCAGTGGAACATAACAATGTCTTTATTGTATTAGTGGCTGCCAGTTTCGGTCGTTGCGGCCATCATCAGACCAATGCTCTAGGAAACTTAAAAAGGCTGGTTACACATAGTGCATAACATGTCAAGTTGTACGGGGTCCCATTTACATCAATGTCACTATTTTTAGCAGCCTTAAATTTGCTATTTATGATACGACATATCAGGGTTCTTATTGTAGACGGCTGTAAGTAAATTTAAAATATGAAATTGTCACATTGATATACTCGTACTGTGTTTGAACAGATTAAAATTAAGTAAAATTGTCTCAAGTCACCATTTATATAATTAGCTGCTGTGCACGAATTTAGATTGTTGTTGTATTATTTTTCGTGTAAGTTGAGAGCTGGGTGGTGCTAGTAGAATGTTCCGTGTCGTATTGCATTGTGACGACGGAGATGTGTTATCGTCAGTGCAGAGTTTATGTAGACTTTTGTTAAAATAACTGCCACACTGGAAATATACAATATGTGGGTCAGATTATATAAATTGAAACTTTGTCACTACGGATACAAGAATTTTACTTACAATTTCCATAGTATTATGAGAGTTCAGCCCTTTCGTACGTGCAGCCATTGTGACAGTTCGTGACTCGGCAAAGTCAAGGCGGATACAAGGAATTGCGACTGTGAATGTCCTCTGCGTGAGTTTTTGTGAATTCTTGTACCAAATATAGCATTATATTTTACCCTATATTTATCGTTGATTTGATTTTGAAGTCTTGGTATGATGTATATGTGGAATCTTTGAAGGGTGTTCATCATACTTCCTTTTTTGGTTATGTGTAAGATTTCCATAATATATTCCATAGGTGCAATGGAGTGTTTGTTGTCAGTGAGATGTTGTGCGAACTTAGACTTTCCATTTCCGCACTTAAAGTCTCAGAAATGTTCTTGCGTCCTTACATAAAAAGGCCTACCAGTCTGTCCGATATATTTTTTATTGCAGTCATGACATATTAATTGTTAAACACCACATTTATTCAGTTTGTTTTGATTAATGTTCTTCTTTTGAGTTAATAGGTTACCTGTGGTGCTGTCAGTTTTGAAAGAGACTTTAAGACTCAAGTTTTTGAACAGTAATAAATTTAGTTTTTCGACCAACGTAAGTGAATTTGGTCCACTCAGTTTTTGTTCTTTCTTGCTCTTGTTCTTCTTTATCAATTGTTCAAATACATAACCAACCGCCTCTCAACACACCCTATGAACGAAACAACGAAGGAGAATGACACAAAAAGACAGATATTATATAACAATAAATATGATACAAGAATTTTAAATAAAATTACCAGACGTACAGACATACATGACGAAGCTAATAGCCTCTTTTCGAAATTTTGCGAAGGCGTCTAAAGTTGGTTGAACTTCCCGTCTAGAAATTGCTGATACTGCGTTCCTGACGGTTTGCGTCCGTTGGTTCTCTGTATGCAGATTGTCTGCCGAATATTAAGTTGTATCTTATTTTTGTATCCATCTAATCTGTAGTGTAAGTTAGGAACGAATGTGTCAATTCCATCATCGTACACTGTTTCACAGAACCAGTTACTAAACTGTACTGTAGTAACAAACATTGGAATAGTTCAACAGATTTAAATTTGTCTACAGATTAATGTGATATATATATATATATATGCAGCATTTCCCGAGATAAGCGTCGTTAAGGTAATCGTGAACGTTCTTTCGAACACACTAAAATATGTGCAGCAGAACCAATAAGCAGGTATTATTATGAATCTAAATTGTGTTAGCGTAATTAGATCGATTAAACTGGAAAGGACCTGGAAAGACTTGGTCAAAATTTAAGATAATATCCCAGAATTTACGTGGAGAATCTGGGTAAAATCATAAGAATCCTGTCAGGTTAGTCGGTTTTTGGTCCGACATTTGAAACCGGGACCTCCCCCTAATACGACACCGGAGAGCTACCCCCTGGATGTTAATTTTGATTTATCTTACATTAATAGATGATGAGATGATATTGATGGTGCGGTCTGTTGTAATTGGGACTGAAAGTGCTGGGTAAAGCAGTTACCGCTAGCTTTTATATCTGTTTGGAAAGCATGCTAAATCAATAACATGCACACGCTACATTTGAGCCAAAGTACGCGAGTAAATCGCACACACTCTTCGGCTGCATTTGGAAAATTCTGATGTAGTCTTGTTATGCTCTACAGTTCACCTCTGTCCTGGTTTTTCCTGTTGCTTAAGGATGTTTCGTAACACGTTATTAGATTGAGGACTGTGTTTATACTCCAGGAGCCAAATTTGTTGTAAGGATGATCAGCCCTACAAAATTAAAGTTTTGGATATACGCAGTTGTGATATATTAGTAATTAACCAACTTAATGCACAAAATCTTATTTTGTAACAAGTTTATTATATGCCCCTACATGTTTCGAGTACTGTTGTGCTCGTCATCAGGAGGTTAAAATTGTATTATACAGCATCTGGTATCGTCACTCTCTGTAGGTGACCGTCCGGTGCACAGGTTGAGAGAGGACTCTTCTCTCAACCTGTGCACCGGACGGTCACCTACAGCTGTGACGATACCAGATGCTGTATAGTACAATTTTAACCTCCTGATGATGAGCACATAGTGCTCGAAACATGTAGAGGAATATAATAAACTTATTATAAAACAAGATTTTGTGCATTTAGTTGGTTAGTTACTAAGATCATACTGAGATGCACGGTCAGCAAAACATTAAAACAGTTGTGATTTGTTTCAAGTCGTTTGCATCCAGCCGTTAAGAAAACCCACGAGATACATCAGCCTAGAACATTTACTATCAGTAATCGTAGGTTCTTCGAATAGCCTCATCACTAATGAACGTAAGAATACTTCATAACGCCCACACCTAATTTAATCTAACCAAAAATCAGTGGCGTGTTTAAATTTTTTTTTAAATTCATTTAGCCCACATATATTAAAAAAAAACCGTCGGTACTCCCACAATGAAGGAAATGTGCCAGGTTTGCATAATTATCGTATAATTTCTATATGCATTAAACAGCTGTTTCTAACATATTTTTTTTGAAATGTTTCAACACATAACATTACTTAAAATTTAATTTGAGAAAGCATAGCACATTGTCAGTTTCAAGCAACAGAGAAGTGCTCATTGTGCTCTTAAAATTTTGGTAAAGAAATTTTCTTTGTTCTCAGAATAAGCAGTTGTTGAAACTGTTGAATTCACACGCTCAAAATATCTACATTGAAGCTCATTAAAGCCCTGCAGATTATAATTACCCAGTGCAATGTTCTTTCTTCTTCTTCTTCCTCCTCCTCAGCTCTACAACTCTTCAATGTTCTTTCTTCTTCTTCTTCCTCCTCAGCTCTACAACTCTTTGTGAATTTTGTCTTGCTCAATTATTCCTCTCCATGGTTTCCTTTCCTGTGTCTTCTGTTTCGAATTATTTACTTCCATCTTCCTCAAATCTTCTCTCACGTCATCATCCCATCTTAATCTTGGCCTTCCTTTCGGTCTTGTTCCATTTATAAATGCTTTTAACTACTCTTTCATCAGGCGTTCTTTCAACATGTCCCACCCAACTCAGTCTCTTACTTTTAATGTGTCTTACTATATTTTCATGGTTAATCAGTTTTTCCAACACCTCGTTTGTTTTTTGTCTTCATTCTCCATTTGTTTTCTGCGTTTGGCCAAAAATTCTTCTCAATAACCTCCTTTCGAATAACAATAATTTCTGCTTGATGTTTTCTGTTAATACCCAACATTCGGATCCATACACTACTACTGGTCTGATTACCGTATGATACAGCCTTTCTTTGGTTTTCCTAGTTATTAGTTTTTTTAGTGCAATGTTCCAGTTGTTATAATTTCATACTTTGTGCTGAGGGAGTCCAGGATTCGAACTTTGACCAGGAAACCTTGGAGACGATCATCACTTTTTTCATGCCTGTTCTTATTCCGTGTTGAAGGAAGATGCTGTACTTTGTCTTAGGTAAAAAAGCCCCTATTTTTTACCCATGGGCTACACCAAAATTTGGACCTAAGAAGGACGAGGTGACAGGGGAATGGAAAAAAATCCATAATGTGGAGCTTTGCTACCAGTACTCCTCACCAAATACGAGGGTGAGTCAATAATTATCCGCAATGTTAGTTTCATATTTGTAGAAACAACAGGCACAACGCATGCATCAAAACATCCGTTCCCGATACACTAGACCTGAAAAACGTACGAGGCGGATACCAGTCCAACGCTCCGACACGCGCATTTACACACGACATTCGCATATACACACGAAGCTCCAACTAGGTTAACCACACGCTACTCCACAATGAAGACGTAGGCTAATATCTACTTTTCCCCGCTTGTTACAGCCCAGTACACCATATGCAGTAACACGCGGTCTTTGTTCTCCTGAAGATGGGCATAATGATGCCCGAAACATGTTGGGACAGAAGTTGATAATAAACATCTGATTGTTGCATCTTGTTGGTTTTCTCTCTCTCCACACTTTGCTCACGATGCACGGTCACAGGAACCTAAAGGGTAGAGTCCTTACAACTACATAATTTTCCAACATAGTCCCCTTGCTTTAGGTTGCACTTTGTCCATCACCGCACAATCTGCTTTATGACCTCAGAATAAAATGTTTTGGGCCGAGAGACAAGTCACGCATGCGTTGTTACAGTCAGTTGCTGGTCCGTGGTAAACCGACGGCCTCTTAAGGCTTGTTTCAAGTGGACCAAACAGGTGACTCCGAAGGGGTAAGGTCAAGACTATACAGGGGATGTCCAAATACCTTGAAGTTTGATTTCTTAGGGATTTCAACAGTGTGGACAGCAGTGTGCGGACAATTTCAACAGTGTGGACAGCAGTGTGCGGACAATTTCAACAGTGTGGACAGCAGTGTGCGGACAGGCGCGTCGTTCAACAACACAACGCTTTCTGACGGTAGTCCTCTTCATTGGCTTCGAACTGCAGGCCTTAACTCATCACACTGTAGCGAGAAACTGTTCGTTGCTTAAGTCCTCTTTTGATAATGTTCCAAAAACTGTAAGCATAAGCTTTCCTGCTGTTGAATGCGTTTTGAAATTTTTCTTGGTGGGTGAATGACAGTGTTTCCATTCCATACTCTTGGTGTTTATTCTCTGGTTCGTAATGGTGGGTCTACTTTTAATCTCCAATGACGATTCTTTCCAAGAAGTGGTCACCTTCAGCACCATAGCAATCCAAAAGCCGTTTGCAGATGTACAATTGTTTCTCTTTGTGCAATTCTGTGAGATGCTTTGGGGCCCATCATGCACAGACTTCATGGAAGGCATGCCTGTTGTAGATACTTTCATAGGCTGAACCACGATTAATTTGCAGTTGATGTTCCACTTCATCACCAATCACCCGTCTGTTCTGCAGGATCATGCCGTAGGCTCGTTCCATGTCTGCATCAGTAATGGATGTGGATTGGCGTCCAATTCCTTCCCCATGCTTAACACTTGTGCGACCATTTTTGAACCTCTCGATCCATTCACAGACAATCCTTCGCAACATGACACTGTTCCCATACTGCACTGACATCATTCTATGCATTTCGGCACCTGGTACACCTTCAGCCCACAAAAATGGATCACTGCCCTCTGCTCTTCTTTGGTGCAAATTTTTGCATATGTTTATGGCACAAAGCTAATGACAGAAATGGACTATCAAGGTCACACCTGCACCACAATGGTAGGAGAGGAGTAGATCGTGTGTATCGTGTGTATCTTGTGTATCTTGTGTATCTTGTCATGCCCAACCAGCAGTATAGCCAACTGCAAAACGTGTACCTACATTGTGGATAATTTTTGAATCGCCTACGTGTTATTCGGCTGTTCAAATCAAGAAGAATGAGATGGATGGGACGTATGTGGGAGAGGAGGGTGCATGCATGGTTTGGTGGGGACACCTGATGGAAAGAGACTACTGGGAAGACCAGGGAATATTTATGGGAGGGTAATATTAAAATGGGTGTTCAAGAAATGGGATGGGGGCGTGTACGGGATTGATCTGTCTCAAGATATGGGCAGAGGGTGGGCTTTTGTGAAAGCCATAATGAACCTCCCGTTTCCATACAATGCGGCAAGTTCCTTGGCTAGTTCTCGACCTGTTACCTCCTCAGGGAGGACCTGCTTCGTAGAATTAGCTAGGCTGCACCTTTCTTGAGAATAATTCACAACTGCACTTCGTTAGATTCTGTACTCTAAAGAGTTATAGAGCTGAAGAAACAACATCTGATAAACTAAGAAAGGAATTGTTTAGAGTCTGGATTTCAGGACCTTATGCATAGTCTATTGTTAGAATATTGAGTGTAATGTACAATGCTCAAAGCAGCATAGGAAAGAAAGTTTCATCGTCTGAGATAAAATGTTATGTAAATACGTAATAACATAACATTAACTCAGTATCGTAGTGGTGCTGACGTCACATTAACCTAACACAATTCGGCAGATCTCTCGTCTTTTCTCAAGACCTGCCATCCAGCTCATGTCAGTACAGTGGGAAGTAACGAACAGTACTTTCAGTAGATCTGAAACAAGGCTTTACATTAAGAGTTCCACTGCAGACAGAAAAGGTCGATTATTTAAATTTGAAACGGTACACTTGGGAGCCACCGTATCCCGAAGGATTCCAAACGCATACCGTACTCTTGTACCGAATTAAAAGAACTTCTCCTGTTTTCAGTAACTTGCACTGTCCTAACATCAGTGTAACAAAGTTTTTCGTTCCTGTTAATTATTGAAAACTGAAAACGTATTCTAATTAAGCGGAAAATGTATTTACCGTAAAATAAATAAATTGGATCCTCTTTGTATATTTCTGTAAATTATAATCGTTTGTAACTACACAGTGCCTGCAACCACAGAGATCTCGATAGGGACCTTCCAACTTGACAACAAAGCATCTAGGAGTCTGGTTGAAGAGAAACTGGCAGACCTAATGTCTTGTTGACATTAGCACCTTTGTTTCTGTTCCCATTATCGCTGATGCTGTGGACACAAAACACCAGTAGTTCACGTAACCTGGACACCTTACCAGTCCTGCGAATGTTTGTGTAAAAAAAAATATTTTTATAGCTGATGTCATAATATTTTACTAAAACTAAAATTACGCATTCAAAAACCCATAAAGATTCAGTTTAATTAAAAGAAATAACAAAAATTCTCAGCCCTTAGAACAGGGCTGGCCAACATGATGCCCTCGAAGAAAGTATTTGCAGTCCTTGGTCACCTGACTAGTTTCAGTCATACAGTTTAACAGACGTAATTTGATGGGACTACAGAATATCATAGTGGGCCGGGTGGGGACGAGATTTTCCGCCCGTCCAGACCGGCCCTGGGGCCCACCCAGCCTCCTACACAATGGGTACCGGGTCTTTCCCGTGGGTAAAGTACGGCCGGGGCGTGGCGTTGAAAGCCCACCTCCATCTAGTGCCGTGGTCATGGAACAGTAGAGCTATACCACACCGGGCCTGTAACGGGATGACTTTACCTTTAACAGAATATCATATGACATCTATATTAGCAGAAAAAATGTTTACCAACTCTATGTTATCGCTTTAAAACAGCAAGCAGTAAACCGATATTTCTGCGTGTTTGGCAGAGTTCAGTGAGTTCTGCTACCTGTAATTCAACCGTACTTGCAGAGCAAATTAATTACTGTTTGCAAATAATGGTGTTCTGTTGAAGTCAGTCTGTCCCCCTTTAGATACGCGTATAAAAACCTGCTGGTTCGGGTGGTCCTTAACGAAATATGTGGCCGTCCTGTGGGTTAAGTTGGCCAGCCCTGCCTTAGGCGCCATCACCAAACGCTACCTGAAATTTGATGTTTGTGTGACCGTGCATTGTTGATACAATAATAGAAACAGCCAACTAGATGCAACAATGATAATTTTATTAACAATTTCAATCAGCTCAACATGTTTCGGGCGATAATTTCGCCCATCCTCAGGAGCACTAGACTGTGTTTACTGCTTGCGGTATAATGCACGGGCGATGCTGCCAGCAGGCAGTCTAGTGCTTCTGAGGATGGGCGAAATTATCGCCCGAAACATGCTGAGCTGATTGTAATTATCAATAAAATCTGTTATTGTTGCATCTAGTTGGCTGTTTATATTATTGCTATCTGAAGTTTTATATATACATTGCTCTGTGTAGCTTGTTGGGTCAGTTTCTAAATTATAATTAGTGGAAGGACGGCCTTGTCTTTTGATTGTCAGTGTATATTGAATCTTCTCTTCGAGTTTTTTTTTTTTTTGCAGGCTGTCAACATTTTCACCAGAACATATTTAAAAAATCGACGTTCTGGCTACAGAGTCATGGCAATGTAACCACTGCATCCTGCGTGACACACACACATTTTTCGCCCGTTGTCACACCTCGGTAGGTGAGAATGTACTTGACATAATTCGGCATAATTCCTTGACGTAAAATTGGCGGCTGGGTACATTTAAATCCATTATTAAATTCTACTAGCACTACTGTAACTACGACTACCACTCCCACTCCCACTCCCACTACCACTCCCACTCCCACTCCCACTCCCACTCCCACTCCAACTCCAACTCCAACTACCACTCCCACTCCCACTCCCAGTCCAACTACCACTACCACTCCCACTCCCACTCCAACTACCACTCCCACTCCCACTCCCAGTCCAACTACCACTACCACTCCCACTCTAACTCCTACTCCCACTCCCACTCCCACTCCAACTACCAC
>Ga0131853_10024707_pt1 | contig 10834 bp, 10 predicted proteins | sample TergutLab28metaG_FD_92764 | JGI IMG/M metagenome (GOLD analysis project Ga0131853, IMG submission 92764) | Labiotermes labralis P1 segment gut microbial communities from Petit-Saut dam, French Guiana - Lab288 P1 (version 2) (version 2) | ecosystem: Host-associated > Arthropoda: Insects >... | reverse complement strand
GCAGCAAATTCCTCCAAAATGTTACCAGTCGCCTACCAGACCACAGCATCACATTCAAGGCAACAATAATGTTCAGATACTAAACTGCTTGTTATCCATGCTATTGACAGAACTGGTTAATTGTCCCCCAACATCCAAGCACAGAAGTAAGAAGGGATATAAAGGGCACAGAGGAAAAGTCCCATACATTCTTAAACCATAGTATCTGAATTATAGGGTTCACAAGCTGTCTACGTTGCACCCTGAGTAACCATCCATCTCAGCTAATTAGACAAATGGATGGTATCCAAACAACTGTTCTCAGGAAAATGAAAATAACAAAACTGTTATATCCCCAACAAGAATCGAACACAAACCACGTCAAAATCTGAGCTATCATAGCTTGAATTAGTACCAACATCTATGTAAAGTGAACAGACTTCTCAGTACACTGCCTTTTGTCACAGCAGGAATTCAGTTTCTTTAGGGGGAAGAGGATAAATTACTACTACGGTGAAGTAGAAAATATCATTACAACTGCAGACGTACCAGTTCTAAACCAATGTCTGTGCCAAATATAAATATTCCTACTTAAATCTAAACAAATGAATAGGGTCTGCTGATTCACTACAGATAGCATCCCTTTAAGTACTGAATGTGTATCATTCTGAATGATTCAAGGTATTCTTATAATTTATGTTTTTATATCTGAATACCAGCAGCATTCTCCTGTACATAATTAGAAAACAAGAACCCTGTTTAAAAATTAATGGCAATGACAACATAATACAGTATATGTATTTAAGAGAGTAATGTGCTCAAACAAGTTTGCAGGCAGGGCACATGATCCAGTCCTCTGATGACAAACACAATATGTTCAAAGGACTGACCAAGGGCAGGGATGGTGATGCAAAATGTTTTCATCTACCTCATTAAATACTCTCCAGTTTTCCTTGAAAAGGTAGGACTTAATCAGTCAGCTAAAAGTAAGCACTGCATCATTAGTAACGTAAGGTTTGTCATAATGCTGATAAAAGTCCACCAGCAGGGGACCACACCTAGATAAGATCCAAACTGATATTAATCTCAGAACTACTCCTTGTCACCTGATAATGAGATTTCATAGCCAAAATTCCGCATTCACCTCAATTTTCAAATGCACTCTCCAATGGTATCAATCTCATCCTGCTGGGATCATGCCAACAACATTACAATACACACCCCACTGCTCATTATTACATATTTTCTCCATCTTCCTGCTATTTTCTCTTTTCTAGGTCCATATATTCTCAAAACTTTCCTTCAGACAACTGCCACAAGTCAGGCTGCAATCTTCTGGGTTGTGATACCATTTAGTTTTGTATGTGACATCAACATTTCAAGAAAAGCTTCATGTTTCCATCTTCAGGGTCAAAGTGAGTTGGGTGAGGACATGACTAACCTATATTTGTATATGAAATAGATGACAGTGACTCTGAACAACGCAAAAGAGGAGCAGCCAATTGGAATGATAAACAAACCATGAGAAAATAGATGTTTTCATGACCACAACAGATGAGAATCTGGTCGAAAGTGTCAAATAGCTATTTATAGTAGTTTCCTGTTCACAGTGCCCACTGGCCCACATAGGGTTCATCATCTTCACTCTCCTCTGCCCTCACCCAAAGCTACAATTCAAAGTGACCACCACACACATCCCCCAGCAATGCAACTTGACCACATCCTCACCATAGCAATTTTCTTCCTACACACACACCCACTTACAAGCCTAGAGTGTCACAACCCAGAAAACCACATCCAGACATACATTACAGTGAAAATTTCAAATCACATATCCTCAACCTATTTTCTCTGCAAGACAGAAAAGAGTAATTTTCCCCCATCTCACTGTAGGTCCTATGACCCTACAAACTGAACTGAATGCCAGTATAAGACAACCTTAAACATGTAATAATTCAGCCACCAGCTTTGTATCCCAGTCTGCCCCTTTCTGCCCTACAGGTGAACTGTCCAAGACACAAACAGCCCTTCCAAGAGTGAATCATGGTTATAAATTCACAGCCAGTCTGAGCATGGAGATGGCACCAGACACTGGCTAACTACTTCCAGCCAGCGTGATCTCCAGTGTCTGATGCCATCCATATGAAGTTTGTATCTATATAACATGGGAAATGAATGTACATTTTCAATCATTTTAAAATACTACCTCCACAGTACACTAAAACCAGTAACACTTGTTTTATTACACACTGTAACTTTCAAATCAACAATTTCTCAGCCTGCAGACCCACATGACTACATACCTGCACTGGAACATATACTTTGTATGTGTTCATAAATGTCTGAACATTTAAACTAATGCTTAAGCACCTACAAGGTTCTGGGAAGCCGTTTCTGCCAAAATATATACAAGTGATAACAGACAAACTAGTGACATATAATGTGCTCTGAATCTGTGGCAGCTAGCAGGAAATCAAACAGCCCGAGTGTCTACATTACACCAACTGCAAGGCCTAACAGTAACCACTAATAAGCAATACCTTAAGCTTTCAGACAGCACAGTAAGAAAATCCTAATTTACATTACAGTAAATATGATAAAAGTAACAGACAATAAATACTGTCAACATAAAATGTATTCGAATGGTGGTCTTCTGGATTACTACAGCTTACAGGATCACAAATCTGTTCCAACACTTCGGACAAACGTGCCACCTCCACCTCCACACATTCCTTAGTATCCTTCATGGTGCAAGAGCCCAGTAGAACATCTTACACTACCAAGTTCCAAGTTTACACATCTATATTGCATGTGTATATAACAGACATTGCATCACTGAATTTATGCTTTAGTTTGAGGTACAGGTCAGTTACCAATCTTGGAAAAATAGCTCAAAATGGCAATTGGCAGATGAGTTATATTACATTTTGCATCCTTAAGCTGGTCATATAAAGAGACTCAACACAAACTGCAAAATTAATTTTGTTATAACAAAAGGTCTCCACATATTCATGTAGGAAAACGCATAGGCACTAAGAGAAGTATCAAAATTAAAATTATGCTATATCAACACGGTATTTGAATGCTGCAATATTAGCATACGGTTAATGAAAACAAAAACTCCTAAGAGCAACACAATGACCACAAATTTATTTAAAGACAATAATATAATTCTGTCCATTCCATTCAATTTTACAGCGAAACTTATTCCAATAATGTGGGCGAGGGGAGTGTAGTTGGTATAGCGACACGTTACGGGCTGGACGGTCCAGGGATCAAATCCCGGTGCGGGGAGATATTTTCTGCACCCATCCAGGCTGGCACTGGGGCCCACCCAGCCTCCTACACAATAGGCACCAGGTCTTTACCGGGGGTAAAGTGGCCGGGGCGTGGCGTTGACCGACCCACCCCCATTTAGCGCCGAGGTTAAAGAAAGAGTAGAGCTATACCTCTACTCCCAATCTGGGGTTTCATGGCCTATTCTAGGGTGAACTTTCTGTAATAATGGTCAAAATAATGTCTTATTATGTCTTTTCCATTCCCTTTCATGCAAAATCCTAATGATGAAAAGAATGTTTTCTATCATATTCAAGACTGACAGTTTCCATTTTAATAAAGGTATTCACTTTAATATTACCGTCATCAGTTTTAAGACAGCTAGCTTTCATACATTTTAACATATCCCACAGCAGTACTGTATTATTTTAAGTTTTTATATTCGAGTAGAATTTTCCCACCTTTAAGTGAACAACATAACCAAATTTCTAGGGACAATCAATTACAACTGCCATACTGGTACAATTTACAATGAATTTTAAAGTTTACTGATGAAGAACCTGTATTCTAGTGTGACTCTGTTTTTATCCACAGCAAGAAGCAGAAGCCAAAGACACAGCACACACCACCCACTTCACCAACAACAATAAAAAAAAAAATCCAGTGCACAAGCTGGTGATGAAGGAAACCTCTTGGAAATGCAAACACAAAATAACCAAGTAATAAAACCAGAACTTCTACAACAGTATCACAGCACCCAACACACAAAATAACACTCTCCATCAGCTACACTATACTACGATTACAGAAACATGAAGACAAAATCAAGCATCATCATCAGTACATTATAAAAGTCATACAGAACATACAAATGAGTTAATGGGGTTTACCGTAACTATGCACCACAATTAGGTTTTTTTACCGATACCAGTGTTATTAGAGAGTAAGGTAAGTGCCATATGGGTTATGCAACTTTCTGGCCTACATCTTACCTTCCATGTGTTGGTCTTATACCATCTGTTGAATTCACAAGCCTTAGGCTGCCCTCTTTATCTGAATTTGTTCTTTCCAAATGCTTCCGTTCCAAATGACCATGTAGAATAATAGCCTGAAATTGTGCATGATGTGCTAAGGTTCAAGTCAATACAGATGTGCGATGAACACCAGTGAAAAACATACTTCATGAACATTATGTAAACAATTTTATAACCAACGAAAAATTAAATGCTCTTAACTGATGAGTGGAAAAACTGAGGAGACAGAACTTCACAAGTTTCCAATAAATGAACTACACTGAAAAATTTATTCATTGTTGCGGAAGGAAAAGGGGAAAAAAATAAAATAAAATAAACATGGGATAAAGTTGCTGGAAAGCATAAAATGTGTCACAAACTTTAGAGAACAAAAGCGTGATGAAAAATGTGTATTTTCCCTTTTGCAAACAAAAATGGTAAACAAATAAGAAGCTGCTTTAACACTTGTCTGCAAACCACTTTATTCCACACAAAACTGTAACTGCAAACTGTTTAGTTAAAACCTTCTGTTTACGGCAAAACAACCCTAATTCCAGGTTCAAATGTTCTGTTCATCACATTTATCAATGCTGTGAACATAAACAATGATTTAACAATTCTGTAAGCAGCATGAGCTTCAGTAAATCTTGACAGCGGTTCAGGCTCATGTTCATCTCCCTATCCTTCACTGCTCCTGCCATCTGCATGATCATCACACAACTCACCAACACCAGAAACACCACACGTGGCAAATGCACTGTCTACAGACACGTAAGAACTTAATTCAACAGCTTTCTCAGCAACTAGCCACATCCAATCCTCATGGAAGGCATCATGCCCTTCTTCAATATGGAAGTCTCATTCGAAGTTCATGCCCACAACCACACTGACAAGAACAATTCACGGTTATTGACCATGTGACTTGTCACCAAGTCGCTACTGTGAAAAGTATAACTTGCAAAAACCTGAATGTTTCTACCTTCAACAGGTAAGAGGACATACATTGTTCTGATCCACTCAACAATATGGTCATGCCCATACATGTTGTTTGCACAGTATTTCATAGGAAGTACTTTTATTTAGCGGCTTCGGTGGTCTAGCGGTAGCGTGCTGCCTTTAGGTACCCAAGTTCGCAGGTTCAAATCCGGCCGAAGCCGTCAGGACTTTTCAGGGCGAAAAAATCCTCAGCACGCCTTCCTTCGGAAGGGAAGTAAAGCCGGTGGGTCCCATGTCGCAGATTTGTGGCATGTAAAAGATCCTTGAATTGATGTGGAAGTCGCAATCTCAGGTAAAATTACCGGTTAATTCTCGCCCACATACTTCCATCTTTCACTACTAGGATCTCTCGTGTCATTATGGACATGGAGGTACCTGGCGGTGAACGTGGGAATGTCGAAACAGGTGGGGGGGATAGGGTGAGTACAATAAGCCTATAGGCTGCAGTACATCTGTGGCATTAGCCACAGGCCCTACTGAAGAAGAAAGTAATTTATATAATTTTAAAACAACATTGTTACAATGACCTTCCAACTACGATCCGCACCCATCTGTCGCTGACATCACTGCTTACATAAGCCGCGCTGTTACCCTCTCTGTGGCACTCCTGCCCCGCAACAGGTATAACAAACACAAACAGGTATAATGATGCCACATCACAAAACTGTTAAATGATGCTCAAGAAGGCAAACTGACAGGATGATGCAAGACAATACAAATGACAGTACATCACAGTTTCGAGGTTTGCTACTTTACAATTTAAGACTCCCCTTAACCCTCACTACTCCAACAGCACTTTTGAATTGGCCAAGACGTGACAACATTTCACACATACCATTACAGGAAGCAGGTTGATGCTACTGTGTATTCCAAAAAGCATCATGTTACTATTGCTATATGTTCTCAGAAATGATCTTTCCATGCATAAGTGGGTCAGGAACAAGAATCCTGAATGATGTAAAATGACACCTCCAGGAACAATGCATTCAATGTAATTATCCATCATTTATATGGAAGTTTATAAAGGTCATAAGAAATAAAGAATACTCGTGGAAAATTATGCACACAGGAATGATGGACAGAAGTTCCACCAAGTAACACAAACTTAGTACAATATTCCATCAAACTACATAATATCAAAACAACAATCTAAGATAAATAGTTCATTGTAAAATTTTACATGAATACCAAAGTCTCAAATTCAACAAATAAAATAAAACCAATTCCAATACAAAAAGGGGGGAGGAATAAAGTTCAAATTCCATTTTGTTGACTTTTTTAAATAAGAAGACAGCTATTAGGAATTGGTGAAATAATTTTGAAGTGACCAGACAGATGACCAGTTTTCTCCCACATGCTCCACATTTGGTAAAAGACCACTGTAGTGTGGCACTCATTCATTACGCTTTGCCCATCAACAAAAACAAAAAAAAATGTTTTAATGGCCGAGTCTTGTTACAGCCATATAAAAGTTTTAAACACACACCAACTAATTAATATATAAGACAGAAACTCAGTCACATCTAAAAAAAAAAAGTAAAGATACAGTTTTTCCTGTCAATGCCACAAGGGCTGTAAGCCTTGACAGGAAAAACTGTATCTTTACTTGTACTCACAGTTAACCACAGCTCTAGACGGTGGCGATTCTCTGCTGTATGTTGACGTTCAGGTGACCGCTATCCTGATAAATTCTTACGATAAAACCAACTAGATGCACTAATTTCTCAAATTTATTTTTGGAATAAAACTCTACATGTTTCAGATAGTTCCTCTGTCCTAAACATGTAGAGTTTTATTCCAAAAATAAATTTGGGAAATTAGCGCATCTAGTTGGTTTTATTATAAGAAACTCTGTTCTGTGTTGACTTTCAAACTGCACCTTACCAATAACTTACTACCTTTTCCTTCTTTCTTTCTTTCTCTTTCTTTCTTTCTTTCTTTCTTTCTTTCTTTCTTTCTATTTTTAGTTTCTTTCTTGTGGTAACAGCAGTAACAATAACTAGATCTATGTGCTGAGCATACTAGCTAGTGTTGAAGTCAGTGACCATAGAGAAATATAAATACAGAAAGGGAAAGAAAACAGCCATTTTACAAATGCACGCTTTACAATTTTATGTCTTTCACTCACCTTGTGTACAATTATGACAGCAGGAAAATTAAGATTTTCTTCTTCTTCATTAAAGAATGGAATTCCTGCTATTTATATCATGCACAGGTATTTCTGAAATAAGGTTAACTCCTCAACATGAACAACCTATTCATATACCTTTAGATCTGACATCCTATCACCATTAACTTTTATCATTCTGCCTTTAACAACAGAACAGCCGCTGACAGCCAGAATTATTTTCATTTTTAAGTGCCCATGCCTGCGCCTGGACAGGACAGCGCCGTCTCTTTTGCCCGCCAAGGTTATACATAATGGGACACTGTCATCCCAGTTAGCAGATAAAGGTTAACACGATGCTAAAATCTTAAATAAATATTGATAAATATATTGGTTCACACTGCCATTCCATAACCCTTTCAATAAAACTTTATTTATTATATTAAGTACCATTTGTTTTCTTGAAACAATGGACATCAGAACATCATATTATTTCATCCCTAGTTAAGCTACAGATTTTATCCAACATCAGACAAAATTAAACGCCAACATCTGTTCTGTCAGTACAACACAAATTCACTGCTCTAATAAAACTATGCACACTACAGAGACAATTTTCCTCGCATTTCATTAAATATTCACCACACCAAAATAAAATCCAAGGAACACCTGTAGACATTAATGAGATCTATACATACCGTATATACAAATTTCTCGTATGAGTCATTTCTGAGAAAAATGATGGAAGATTCGAGTTTCGTCTGTTAAGAACAATCTAATGTTTCTCCCAATACCAAATCTCAACAAAATCTCTAAGCAGTTCATGATATTAATCAGACGGACACATTGCAATCCAATTAAGCATCTATATTGTGCGCTATGTGCGAACAATACAAAAGACGAACTGTGAGCATGGCATCTAATCACCTGAAGGCTAGCACAGATACATTTTCCAAAATCACATGCACAACACAACTCACACATTGTACAATAGCTCACTGCACCGAAGCAAATGATGAAAAAACTTACGTTACTGAGTTCATCTTCTAGACTGGTGTTTTCTCCTGGACTGATAGTAGAAGGTGTTGAAGAGCCACTGCAGCTGCCATTGGTGTGTATGTCTGGAGGATGTTTCACTGGAATAGGGGCACTTTCCTTTTGGCTCCACTGTTCTTTCAGTCTACTAATTTCATCTTTTCCAGCCTATTAAATATACAGATAAATATACAGACATTAATCAGGAGGACATGATATTGTACATTACATTATGGAAGCAGTATGATGTATCTTTGAAAAAAATAAACACTCCCTGTATGATCTCCTGCAGTGTATCACTACTTACAGTAGGTATACAGAACTACAAGAAACACACAGAGCAAGAGCTGTAATATCTGGCTCTGGAAGATCCAGGAAGCTCTATCAACCACAAACTAACAAGCCCATTACATTTCACCTTTCCATCAACAAGCACCAACTCAAGATTTTTCCACTTGATAATTACTGGGGCTGACTTTGTCAATTTACAACACACGACAAGATACCACGTGACAAATTAAATGCTTAGATCAGTCAATGGCTTTGCTAGGTACACTAAGATATACATCAGTTTTAGTCTTCTAATACCCAAAAAGTGAGAATATCCAGCAACCCGCTGGTCCTGGGGGTGCCAAATATCGCAAATTTTACTGCACCCTGCTGCATTCAATAACATGCAGTATACAACTAAAATCCTGAGGCTCAGGTCACCCTCTTGTGGTCTCAACAAGTCTTGCCTGGGATGTCACAGTCTCTGCTGGTCCTACCATAACCAAAGTTTCAGTCTGGGGAATAGGAATGTTGAATGTAAGGATTCTGTTCAGACAGAATGGCTAGAGTATCTGATAAATCCGACACACAGGGTGCAAGGTTTCCTACGTGGTGTACCCGAGGATTCCAATCTTACGGGGGGTGACATTCTGTGAATGAATAATTGGATCCCAATGCTGCAACACAATTTAGTGGCCTTGAAACAATGGGAGAGAAATATCCACTGATGCAACATTATATGCCATATGGAGTCCTCAGTCACTCCACTGTGAAAACCTCAAAACACAAATGTTGGAAATCCCTGTTACTATAGCCATTCTGACTAAAAGTCTTCAACGGACCCATGTTTTTATCATGACTTTATAGGTCAGAGATAGGCTTGGTACATCAGACATGTGCAGAGATTCAAATGTGTTTCCAATCAAAGTGTTCTCTAGTAAGCGATCAGGTTTCTTCTTTACTAATACATGTAAAATGGTTATGAATAATTCTTTTAAGAGGCCTCTGTCAACCTAATATGAATACTATCCATACATATCCATAATTACAGGCAGTCCCTGACTTTCATACATAATGCATCCCTGAAAATGTGTACAAGGAACAGACTTATATATCACGTGGGGGGGGGGGGTTCCATTCCCATTTACATCAAAGCTGTCCATTGCGTTAAAAATATTAAAAACACAAATAAGTTTTCCAAAATTATTTCTTGCCTCAAATTCTAGTTATCTCATGTAACTTTTCTGGCATTTAGGAGACACAATATACCGTTTGGGACTCAGCTGCATGGCCCCATGCACTGGGGAAATGTACAGGGCAGATGTGGAAGGACAGTTGGAAAGAACGCATCTTAGCACTGGTGTGAGAACAAATGGGCATTGTGTGATATTCTGTTTGAAAAAATTTCCTGCATGAACAAACAAATACTACTCTAAGAACACAGACAATACAGGGGCTGAAGTGTCAGCTTGACTGACAGACAGCACCACTGTGTGACAGTTCAAAAATGTTTGGTGGTCAGTTGTGCATGAAGGTCCAAATTCAGTGTATAAAATGAAGATTAGGGGTGAGAACTTATAATCTACGAAAGTGCAGGTTGTACAAAAGCCGAGGACTACCTTTACTTTAATTCATCTTTTCTGTACAATCACACTACAAATGAAACACTTTTTTGTGAAGCTGTTGGCCTGCATAGTTAAAGTTGCTTTGATATCCCATGCCAAAGGTGGCCACGAATGGACCAAGGTGAGTACTATGTTGCTACTCACTGAACTACCACCTGTTACAAGCACTCTTAAAAGACATTCATTGAGGGGCAGGCAATATCTGTCCAAAACACATTACATCTGAGGCTCTCAACACACATCTGGAAAAAGAGTCTAAAGATTCAAGGACACAAGGCATACTAACAGTAGACGAACACACAATCACTGTACCAGTGACAAACATATCTATATCAGATCTAAATCCTAATTAGCTTTTATGTATATAAATACCATCTACAATGCTTTACACATATTATATAATTTGTTAGTTAACTTTTACATCTAACATACTTGTAAGCACGGGCAGTTCATATCACATTAACTTTTACATCTAACATACTTGTAAGCACGGGCAGTTCATATCACATTAACTTTTACATCTAACATACTTG
>Ga0131853_10024705_pt1 | contig 10834 bp, 10 predicted proteins | sample TergutLab28metaG_FD_92764 | JGI IMG/M metagenome (GOLD analysis project Ga0131853, IMG submission 92764) | Labiotermes labralis P1 segment gut microbial communities from Petit-Saut dam, French Guiana - Lab288 P1 (version 2) (version 2) | ecosystem: Host-associated > Arthropoda: Insects >... | reverse complement strand
TGTTGTATTTTACACCGTAAATTTATATATTTGTGTGTTTAAGATTTGTTTGACATGCTGCTGTCTGTATGACGCACTTATTGATCCATGAAATGAATACATGAATGAATGAATGAATGAATGTGTGTATGCATGTATGTACGTATGTATGTATGTATGTATGTATGTGTGTGTATGTATGATTGTATGTATATATGTATGTATGTGTGTATGTACTTATGTATGCATGTATGTATGTATGTACGTATGTGTGTGTGTGTATGTATGTATGCATTTTTTTTATTTATAATATAAGCATGCTCCATTACTTGTAGTAATACTACATGCTAGGTTTACATTTCCCGTTTATAACTAGGAAGTGCCGACGTTAACATTTTTGTTTGTACGGCATGTCCTTTACAGTATAAGAATTACTATTACTTATCAATTATACATGTGTAGCTTATATCTCGTTGGCTCTACTTCACAGAATTATAAGGTAATGTATGTATGTATGTACTTATGTGTGTATGTATGTATTTATGTATGTATGCATGTGTGTATGTACTTATGTATGTATGTATGTATGTATGTAAATATGTATGTATTTATGTGTGTATTTATGTATGCATGCATATATGTATGTAAGAATGAATGAGATAAAATTTATGAATTTTAAAACATGAGAACGCCGATAAAACGATTGTATGGATATTCGCAAAATTTTATGAGTCACGAGTGCTTATAGTCAGGTCAATTATAGGTGGACATTTTCCGCAGAGGATATTAACTGTACTGCATGTAATGGCACTATAAATTCTCCGAAGCAGATTATAAAAGCAAATGTCCTTTCGGCAATTTGAACCTCAAAATATTATCATGTAATTTCTAAAGTTATTCTTGTAAACCCACAAAATTTCCACTTTCAAACTATTAAACGTTTTTTTTTAAAATGTAAAATATATTCTTATTGTGAGTAATTAAAGTGTATTTTCCTTCAGTTATTTATTGCTGCTCATTGAAATAAAGACCAAAAGTGACAGATGTGCTAACTGCTTACATAAAAATGTGAGGTCATTACAGTTAATAAGACAATTACAGTAAATCCTTGTCAGCTTGCACTGCCCACAATGCTCCCTCCCTATATTAACGTAAAATACGCTGTTCTTGTGACAAATTTTTTCAAATTAATTTTAATGTAATAAGAGCCTATGATAAAACTAAGAGTTATGACTCTCTTTACAGTAGAATAAGGACGTCATAATTTCTTGGACATTCTAAAGGTTTCCTTTTGATATGCTGCCGTACATTTACTGCCCCTTCAGTGAAATTTCCCCTCCATCACCCCCTCCCGTTAATATACGATAATCTTTTATAATTTTAAGAAGTATCCAGTATCGTGACAGTACATTTATATTAGCTCTTTTTCAGTAGGATTCGTTTGTGTTGTGGCGTTATAATAAATGTACCATTTTAACTGCCGACATTTATGACGTTTTGTTGGATTATGGCAAGACCTGATCTTAACATATTCTCAGAATTCCCACCTTTAACACTCTTAAGACATATACAGCAGGAATTTAACCTAAATTCTATGTAACGATACCAGCTCGTACCGCACAGTAAACACTCGCCTTCTCGATCATGAAAACAGCAACTTTAAAAACTGGCCGGTTTCCGCTACACGGACAAGCTTCACACCTTACCTTTGGTGCCGGAATTTCATCTTTCGCGCCGGAATTAAATCCCCCCCCCCGGTCCACTTTAATGGCCGTTCGGCCATTTAAAGGGCTCACTGCACGACATATATATATATATATATATATATAAAGGTAAAGCAGACCCGTTACAGGCTTGGACAGGCCCAGAGGGTTCCAGGAAGTTAAGGTTCCCAGATTTCGTGACAACGGCACAGGATGGTTGTAGGGTAAAGGCAGCCTTACGCACCGGCTGCCTTTACCCCCAGGAAATACTCCTGGTGCTCATTTCTGTTAGGGGCTGGGTCGACCCCAGGGCCATAGTGCGATCGGAAGGATTTTATGTCAATGAAAAATCCACTGACTCCAGCTGGGATCGAACCAGCGACCTTCCGATTTGTAGCACAGCACCTTAACCACTGTGCTACCGCGGTCCCCTATATATATATATATATGTCGTTCGGCGCCAAAGGGTTAAAACTCAAGAATATTTATTTGTTGTCACGGACATTCTCCATGTCCCAGTGTTGTATAGAAGCCATATAATTGATATGTTTTGTGTTTTATTGTTCTTTTCTGTATATATCTATACTGCTGTACTTATGCTACATGCTGTACCTTTTAATTATTGTTCATGATTAAGCTAAGGATATCATGTTCAGTTAATGACCTAACTACAGTAAACCAGACTGAGCCCGTGTCAAAGTGCACGAAACGACTGGGCACTGCGCTGAGGCACGTTCACGCACCTTTCAAAGTTCAGAAATAAGAGACTCTGGAGTGGTAATTTCCCCCTTGCATCCCCCCCCCCCGTGGCTTGTGCATTACCACGTAACTGCAAGAAGACATTGCAGACCCTTCTCTATGAGACGTCGAGTAGACCAGACGACAAAGTAGTCATCAGGGGCGTATTACCATTACCGACTCTTCGCTGTATTGTAACCAAACTACTCTCATCTAATAAACCCCAACATATGTGTATCCAGTGCAACGGAGTTACGTTATTACTACATTAAGGAACTCTCACCTCGGTGTCCTGACCGAGGTTCGAGTTTCGCTCCTGCCGAGAGCAAAATCTACGATACACTCTCGACCGGGAATAGGCCAGTATAAAACATCAGACCGCCAGACCTTTGCGTCTCTAATCGTTTGTGTCCGGAGGCGCTAATGTCTGCTTCATCAATGTAATTATTGAACACCATTCTGTTCTTTTTTTACGCATTTTGTAGTATGGGCAAGATGAAATGAAGTCTTCTTTACTTACATACACGTGTCATTTACACGGGAGTCTGAATGGTGATACTGTGAGAAAAAAAAAACCGGCAAACTGACACCGGACAGTTTGACGTTCAACTCGTATTTTGTCCTCCCCATTAATTGTAGTCATTTTCCAAGCTGGCACTGAAATGCGTCCTGAAGGCTGTGATTCTGAAACGTGCTGTATTCTGCACACCGCCTGTGTCAGCCTGAACGGACTTGAAGTTGCTAGGCTTTTCGAGTGAATAATAAACACTAATTGGAAGAAATGCAGACAGGCAATATCATACTGACTTTCGAAATTATAAAAAGCATATATTCCTTAAATTTCCTTAGCAATACTTACTGCAAACAACTCTTCGTATTCTTCACTTCTCTCTCAATCGATAAAGTCTGTCTTCTTGTTTCAAACTATTAATGCTAACAGTGTTGAAGCTTACAAAATATGTCGTTCGCACTGAAGGAGAAACGTCGTCTGAGGGTGTTTGAGAATAGGGCGTTGAGGGGAATATTTGGGCCTAAGAAGGACAAGGTAACAGGGGGAGTGGATAAAAATACTTACTGAGGAGCTTAATGATCTGTGCTACTCAACAAATATTGTTCGGGTGATAAAATCGAGAAGAATGACGTGGGCGGGGCATGTAGCACGTAAGGGAGAGGAGAGGCATAAACAGGGTTTTGGTGAGGAAACCCGAGGGAAAGATAAAACTTGGAAGACACGGGCGTAGATGGGAGGGTAATATTAAGCTGGATCTTCAGGAAGTGGGGTGGGGGACATGGACTGGATTGATCTGGCTCAGGATAGGAATTGGTGGCGGACACTTGTAAACGCGGTAATGGACCGTCGGGTTTCATCAAATGCGGAGAATTTCTTGACTACCTAAGAACAGGTCAGCTTCTCAAATAGGTCTCTGCTCCATGGAGTAAGTAAGTAAGTAATTAAGTAAGTAAGTAAACAAGCAAATAAGTAAGTAAGTAAGCAAGTAAGTAAGTAAGCAAGCAAGTAAGTAAGTAAGCAAGTAAGTAAGCAAGTAAGTAATTAAGTAAGTAAATAAACAAGCAAATAAGTAAGTAAGTAAGCAAGCAAGTAAGTAAGTAAGTAAGTGAGCAAGTAAGTAAGTAAGCAAGCAAGTAAGTAAGTAAGCAAGTAAGCAAGTAAGTAAGTAAGCAAGCAAGTAAGTAAGTAAGCAAGTAAGTAAGTAAGTAAGTAATTAAGTAAGTAAATAAACAAGCAAATAAGTAAGTAAGTAAGCAAGTAAGTAAGTAAGCAAGCAAGTAAGTAAGTAAGCAAGTAAGTAAGTAAGTAATTAAGTAAGTAAGTAAGTAAGTAAGTAAGCTTACGAATGTCAACAAACAATCACCTCTCGGCAACTGATACAACTGTTACAACTGATACAACTGTTACACAGTTTTCTGTTGTCAGCATTAAACTGTTATGAAAACTCAAGCTTGCTCGCCGTTCTGTGTACGATACCTGCACACGGAGGTTAACAAAACGGACAAATGGCCAGTCGCTGATGGTGGGTGATGGAAGGACTGAAAAAGGTAGACGCCGATGGAGTCCATACAGAGTGTCCTTACTGTAACTTGCAATGCTCGCCTAACAACCGACGTAATCAGATTCTACTGACCGTGGTTATATGGACAGTCAACAATACGGCCAAACTTCCACTTCGTGAATGCTGTCTGCGCTCAGTACAGTTCCAAATACTGACAACGTAAGGCGCCTGATCCTTCAGTTCGGTACAGATTGCACAGAACACAGCCACGCCGATGTCAGTATAAACAGTTGTGCTGTTGTATACGTCACGTGCGATCATAGCTTCACTCATTCTTAAACGCGACACTAGGTTGAGGTGAGTCGTCAGGCTCACGTTCCGGCATCATTAATCCCTGAGAAAACGCCTGCCTTGCCCATTGATTAGGAGGCTGGTTAGACTCCATGAATATTCTGCCGAGAATCACTAGACGATTATTCGACCGTGAACCTCGTAACCTAGCTGATACCGACTGAGCTTCCGTAGCTCATAATATGACAGTAATGGGGTACGTAATTACTGGACACAAATCTATAATTACGAGCAGGTTGGAACTGTTGTGGAAGTGGCAGGATTGATAGAACACTGTAAGCTTCTTGTAATATCGTCTTCACCTTCCACAGGAGAGTTTTTTAGTGACCTGTTTAATGCCTGTTACATCCTTGAATACCAAAGTTTGTCCTAAAGTGCCGGTGGCATCCTCTGATATAAACTCATTAGAAGGAAAGGAGGTTCAGCGCTATTCAGCCCACATGCCAATGCACAGAACCGAAACCCGCCTGCAGTCGATGACACGGTAACTAGAAACAGTTTGCAACCCGTCTGCAAGGCCCGCGCACACACACACACACACACACACACACACACACACACACGACACACACACACACACCACAGTTCATCCGGAGATTACAGGATATCCTGAAGTACCTAACTGGAGCAAAAATACCATCTTTAGACTACAGGGTGTTTGAAATTACCTCGTAATTTTTCCGCAAAATTGGGTCAACAGCATGTAAAGGCAATCTGCGAGGAAACGTCTAGAGTCAATTGAATTTTGTTCTAACACTCCCCTCATCGCAATGAACCCCGCATCAAACTAAAACACATTAAAAACCTCAAGACGGAAGCAGCTCGTTGCAGGCACTGTACAGCAGATGACGCGTTACGCTATTCAGCTTCCCCTCTAACGGTAGCTTCTCCACCCGAATGGCCTTTAAGTTCCTCTTCTGCCATATTAAACCCTCGTGTTTTCTGTGCTTATCTTCGCCTTGCCAGATCTTGCCCAAAAAATTCTCATTTTCACAATTTTAATGTTATTCCTGCCTATACCTGCTTAACTTTGTGATAGAGACTGGTATGTAATAAATTACTGGAAAATAAATACAAATTTCGAGTGACATGTTCAGGATCAGGTTCGTCTAAATTTAATGAGAATTCACTCCTTACCTCACAGAGAACTCACTGTGTCGTCGTGATAAAGAACAAATAGTAAATGTTGTTTGGATATGATATATGAATTTGTTGTGAGAATGTAAATAAAGCGTGGAGGGGGGAGGGATGGTGCAGTTTCAGTATTAAACACTTAAAGGCTAACGTTAAGTGAATTTGTTTTAAGGAATCAGTTCCTAGGCTAAGAAGACACAAAGTCGTTCCGTTAATCCTGATGGTTAATTCTGTAAGAAAAATAATTACTCTTCTCAGAACCGCGCAAAACCTGTATGTTATGTCTGTGTGCAGACGGTAGAGTCTTCAGTGCCAAACCTGATAGTAAATAAAACAACCGCTGCGTTCTAGACCAGGCCCGCTCAACCTTGTTTGCGGTGCGAACAACTTCCGAGAAATTTTGTCTGCTTGCTTTTGCATGAAATTCAGCGCATGTAATAGAGAATGAATATATATACATATGATTATATGCATACTTCTAACTTTATGTTCGTCTAAACATGACGTAGAATAAAAATATACTGTTATAAATAAGAAAAAAGTGCAAATAAAACGTAGGTTAGAGTGTCGCTATTTTGAGCACATTTTTATAAAATGAAATATTAATATAATATTTGTCCTCATAAATAAAATGTCTAAAAGTTTTCAAAATTTCTTCAGCGTCCCCTGTCAACTTTTACGTGAAAAGCGTTAAATAAATGTGTTCTCATCCCTAATTTCTGCGTGGACCACATTAAATATCATGCCAGCTGCTTGATATGACGGGGCCAGAACCACAGCGCGTGTATCGTTTGACAGCTCGCCAGCGGAGTATACAAAATGCTGCGGCCTGGCCCAGCCGGAAGGAAGTCACATCAGCAGCTACACAAGTCACGATATTAACTGGTGTGTGTGTGTGTGTGTGTGTGTGTGTGGTGTGTGCGTGTGTGTGTGTGTGTGTGTGTGTGTGTGTGTGGTGTGTGTGTGGTGTGTGTGTGTGTGTGTGTGTGTGGTGTGTGTGTGTGTGTGTGTGTGTGTGTGTGTGACACAGAGGGATTACGTCCAGGCATTATCCGACGCATCATGTTCTCGCCGGCTGTGAATAATCAGAACCCAAAAGCTGAAGGAGGAGGAGGAACTGAGATGAAGACAGCAGATGTATATTTTATGAGGATAAATGTGGAAGGCAGACTTCACATCCCCGTGTGAAATATTAATAATCTTCACCAAGTATAGGTAATTCATTACGTGCCAGTAAACTATGCAGATGCAAGACTTCAAAACGCACACACATAAGTCATGAGGGTCTTCTGCTGATCACACGATGATAACGACGATGATGATGATGATGATGACGAAGGAATTACTCAGTTGCATTTCAAATAACTGTGTTCTAATAATCTACTGGAATTTGTAACGTTCGTGGTTCTTGGAAAGGCATTTGTAGTGATATATATATGAAATGACAGATCGAACTCTCCCGTATACCACGTATTTCCGTGACACTTCTGCATCTGTGATCAGAGATAATAGTGCACAGTTGCACGGAATATATTACCGTTCCCTCTCGCCCCTCCTCACCACACCACGCAGAGTTCGTAATAATATGGAGAGGATCTGCCGGATTACAGTGTTTCTGGGAAATCGTGTTTGAGCCTTCCTTCCGCGAGGGATATAGAAGCGAATAAAATGGAATTTGTGTCAGCACAACACACTTAGTAAAAATACAGTAATAATATAAATGACAAATGATCCGACTTTTACTTAGGGCCATAATCAGGCAACTTACGTACAAAATATAAACGTGCCATTTTTTCTGTTCTTTCCCCGAGTTTTGTTAACAGCAACTTGGGCGGTTATTTTCAATTTTTGTTGTGTGTGTTTTGTTAACTTTTTGACGCCCAACGTCAACAATAGTTGACGTACCGCACCGCTAACCTCTAAAGTTGCATTTTATATATTTATTCAACAAATATAAGTACTGAATATTTTAAACATGATATATACTCTCCGTCTTTTTCTCTTCAAAATGCAGTTTGTTTCATAATTCTAACGTATTTGGTTCATGTGTTATTCACATTTTATATACAGGGTGTGCTAAAATTAAAAAAAATAATTCCGGCGCCAAAAGGTTAATAATTTTGTTAAGATTCGTTATAATGTGTGACAGAAAGACGGCCTGTGTTGTTCAACATTTCATTACCGTCCTTGTTGTTACCTCGTAATTGGAGATTGCCTTCAATGCACAGTTGTGTTCCGCTCTGATCATATATTGTACTTCCCCTGACGATGGCTTTAGAACACCGTCGGATTATTTATTTTTTACTGTCTTTTAAAAATCAATAAATATTTAATTACACACACCAACAAATGCACACACACACACACACACACACACACACACACACATATATATATGTATATATATATAGTCTTTAATAATCAAAACTTTACATCAAAACATTGTGTTTTAATGTAAAGTTTAGATTATTCAAGACTATGTATGTGCATTTGTTGGTGCGTGTAATTAAATAAACTACAAAATGCACGGTGTAACGATAAAGATAATCAATAAATATGTTGCGTTGAATCATCATCATCATCATCATCATCATCATTGCCACAACAGCCCCTTTTGAGCCAAGGCTTACTTCAGAAGCTTCTGCCAGCTGTCCTTATTCCTTGCAGCATTCCTCCAATTTCTCTCCCCCAACTTCCTGGCATCTTCCATCACACCATCTTCCCATCTCAGTTTTGGCCTGCCCCTTTGTCTTCTTCCTTCTACCACTGCAACCAGAACTCTTCTTGTAGGGCTGTGTTCCTCCATACGAATAACATGTCCTGGCCATTTTAATCGATTAATTTTAACCTTTTGGCGCCGGAATTGTTTTTTATTTTAGCACACCCTGTATATAAAATGTGAATAATACAGGAACCAAATACGTTAGAATTATGAAACAAGCTGCATTTTTAAGAGAAAAAACGGAGAATATATAACGTGTTTAAAATATTCAGTACTTATATTTGTTGAATAAATATATAAAATGCAACTTTAGAGGTTAGCGGTGCGGTACGACCACTATAGTTGACATTAGGCGTCAAAAGGTTAATGCATGTTACTATATAACTTTCCTTGTACAGTGTATGCGTTGAATGCAGTATCATTTAACTGTGCTGAATTCCGGTAAATGTAATTGTTCACTGCTACTTCTAACTGCCGTCCCCAACGCTAAACCTTTATATTTCCCACACCCAGATTGCACTCCCGGCCATTTAACCGGCAGCTGCTTAAATCTGAACATAATAGACCTTTCCAAACCCCATGTATAACCTTTGAAATACAAAGAGATTTTGACTTGATAATACCGGGTGTTACTTCAGACAATGTTCCATGAAATTTGTGTCACTAACTTAATTATTTCCTTACTTAATCCATGCAGCAGAGTCCTTCTTGAGAAGCTAACCGGTTCTCAGACAGTCAAGAAATTCTCCAAGTTTTATGGAAACCGAAAGTTCATTACTGAATTCACAAAGTTCTTTGTGTCATAAAATGTGATATAATTTAACAAAAAAAAAAACAGAATGATCTTTATCGTTGCACCGTGCATTTCGTAGATTTATTTAATTAGCACACCAACTAATGCACACACATAAAATTTCACATTAATACACTCACTGATTAATTACCTTATATTAGCACCCTGTTAATATAAGGTAATTAATCAGTGAGTGTTTTTAAAAATGTGACTTTAGCAAGGAACAGTGTAGCTCCCTGAAGATGATCTTAGGATCGAAACATGTTGGAGAAATTTTAAGTGTTTTAATGTGAAATTTTATGTGTGTGTATTAGTTGGTGTGCTAATTAAAAAACAGAATGATTATCACACACTGAACAAAGGCAAAATTATCCCTAAAAGCTCAGTGGCAAATCTCCAAATCGATATGTATAACTACGCTTAGAAATTAGTTTTGAAATGTCATTCCAATATCCCGATTTGCATGATATTATAAATAAATCCCAAATCTCAGATATCCTAACAGATGTATCGCACTGCGCACATTTGATCCCGTAGGCATGTTTATGGTGGAGTGCTTAAAAGTAAAGCATGACACAGCAACAGCAAACCACACAAACAGTCCTTATTTTGTTGATTTTCGTTGGAATTCGAAACTGTTTTTAATTCAGCACAAAAGCCAGAGCCTACAAAACGTGATAACCTCTTGAAACCCCCAAAATGAATAAGCTTGAACATTTATTTTCAAAGTCTTAAGCAATAAAAGTATTACAAAAGACAATTTTTTTAATCGACTGTCATAGTAATTGATTAGTTATATGAATACTTAATTCCAGGTTAATTTGTACAATTACCTGGAAAAGGAGACTGATTTTTTTTTTGTGTTCAACAACAAGAATCTTAGCCCCATTTAGGCCAGCAAAAGTGGTAGTTCGATTGTATTGTGATACCAATCTTACTTGTCTTGTGTTTGTAAAAGTAACGGGGTTCGTGTCTTGTCTACTGGAAACTCTACTTGGCATTTGAGCTGCCTACACCAACCTAACTATTTATCTGTCGCTGTCAGAAGCTTAAATGCCCCGCGTGTAAATGTCTTGCCGTTTACACTTGTGTTTGCATTGCAATTTAATTCAGTTTCATTCGTACCTTTAAAATAACACGGAATGGAGTCGTCTGCTTCTGTAGCCATATCGCCTCGACCACACGTTATTTCATTATGTCTGTGTGAAAATGTGAAATTTTAATTTGTTTGCGGCTGAATTCATATATTAACGCCTATACTTACTTACTCCATGGTGCCGAGTCCTTCTTGAGAAGCTAACTGGTTTGCAGCTAGTGAAGAAATTCCCCGCATTTCATGGAACCCGAAGGTTCATTACCGCACTCACAAGCGTCCGCCACCTATCCCTATCCTGGGCCAACC
>Ga0131853_10024701_pt1 | contig 10835 bp, 10 predicted proteins | sample TergutLab28metaG_FD_92764 | JGI IMG/M metagenome (GOLD analysis project Ga0131853, IMG submission 92764) | Labiotermes labralis P1 segment gut microbial communities from Petit-Saut dam, French Guiana - Lab288 P1 (version 2) (version 2) | ecosystem: Host-associated > Arthropoda: Insects >... | reverse complement strand
AAATCAGCTGTTCAAAACTTTTTCCGCACCTGCACCCGTGTGTGTGTGGGGAAGGCGTAGGGCCTTCTTGGGGGGGTATTTTGGTTTATTATAATGTAATCCCTTTTTTTTTTTTTTTTTTTAAGTATATGAACAGAGAGATTAATATTAACACAGATTATAATCTGCCCTTGCATTTATGCAGGTATTTCAAGTCTGAGGTTAGTTTTTACCCATGCCTTCCCAGTTTAACTGAAACATGCACTTCTGAAGAAATATTATAATTGGCGGATTCAGAGAGCAAAGATTTTGATGTTTGTAGGTGGTTTAAAACCAGTTGCATCTGTCGCTTATTTTATTTGGTGCATTTGAAATCTGGTGAAATATCCCTTTGTAAGATACTGTTTACATATCATGTGACTTGGTTTCGTTGTACAAACAATGGTTATATATCCTAAAATGAGCCATCCCCGTTGTGTGTGTATAAACAATAGGTGTGGGTATCAGTCAATAACACAACAATATCTAAAAAAGATGTTTAATAAAGGATGAAGTAAACTACATGTTTCGGCCTAATGTGGCCGCCATCAGGTTTTCATCCGAAAGTATGGTGGTAGTGCTTTACAGGATTGGTATGGGTATGTCACGATGGTGAGATCTCAACATCTGTGATGTTTTGTTATATGCTATTTATAAGGGGCATGGGGGGGGGGGGATCTTTGATGTGCGTTATCCTGGGGTGTGCAGTCCAAGTATGTCTGCTCGTTGCTATGCATCCATTGAAATCAACTGTTTGTGTAACGGATTAATGTGTTTTGTGATGGCAGTGACACTTGTGTGATGCAGTCTGTTACAGCATGGTGGGTCTTCAGAATTTCTTGCAGATACTGAATTTATATTGATTGTTGTAAGATATAAGTTAATGTTGGCTGGTGGGTTGGCCATGTTTCAGATTTTACAACAATAATTCATCCTTTGTTCATGGTGGTCTGGATGCTCCAAACCGTGAGACCAAGCCTGTCGTTGGGCAGAAGCAAATCCATCAGAAGATTCAACAACTCAATTTTCGAGATTGCCATGCCAAGATCAGTCAGGTTGACTCACAGGCCACGTTGGGTGATGGTGTTGTTGTACAGGTAAAGTTCGTGTAGTTTAGTCATGCAGTCTTACGGATCACGGTTGATGTTAAGTTTGTTTGAACAGTATTGTTGTATTAATTTACGGGAGATGTATCAGATAGTTGCCAAATTTTATATCATTTTACTCAAACGTTTGATGATGATTGATGTTAATTTTGTTGTATCAGTACAAGTCGTGATGTTAGGTTACAGGAGAGTTATCAAACAGTGGCCAGCCTTCACAGAGTACAGCCAACAAGATGCGATGTTTCTCAGTTTATTTATTTCTGTAAGACGCTCTACAGACGGTTTTTCCGTCCATCGTCAGTAGCTCAAAACTGCACATACAGCGTCAGGTACCGTATTTGTCAGACCGTTACTGCTACCTGCTGCTAGCCAGGTAGCAGTAACGGTCTGACAAATACCTGACGCTGTATGTGCAGTTTTGAGCTCCTGATGACGGACGGAAAAAACCATCTGAAACATGTAGAGCATCTTACAGAAATAAATAAACAGAGAAACATCGCATCTTGTTGATCATACTCTGCGAATATATTAGCGATGCACAGGCCTATGAATGTTAGAAAAGTTTCCAGCCTATGTTTTGTTTTAGCCCAGACATTTGATGATGATTGTTGCTAAGTTTGTTTTAACGATACTGTCCTCGTATTTAGGTTACTGGAGAGTTGTCAAACAGTGGCCAGCCTATGCGTCGGTTTACCCAAACATTTGTCCTGGCTGCTCAGTCACCGAAGAAGTATTATGTTCACAATGACATCTTTCGCTACCAGGTAATGTTTCAGATATTATCCATCACATTTTTGTATTTCATTGTAAAGAGATAAAGAAAATTGGAGAGTATTAACCAATAAAATTTACACATTGTTTACAAAACCAATTATAACGGAGAGTATAAGGTTAAATGGATTACGCTGGTTTGGACACGTACAGAGAATGGAAGACAATAGAATTTCCAAAAAAGTATTATATATGCTGAGAGGTAGACCAAGAAATAGAGGCAAGATGAAGTGAGGGAGGATGAAAGAGTAGTTGGTGGAAAAGCGTGGAATGAAAGGGTGTGTAACAGAGAGGAATGGAAGAAACTCCTGAGAATGGCAAGGAATCGTTGCACTCTGCACATGCCAGTAGAATGAATGAATGAATGGATGAATTGTAAAAAGAAAAGAACTGCATGTTTGTAAATTTATCCAGTGATTGGAGTGAAATGTGTCACTGTTAGCCATTCATGTTTCCAACTGTGGGTCATTTTACAGAGCCATGCATGATCTGTTGTATATTAGTCCAGTCCTTATATTTATTTGCACTGTATTTGTGCTTTCAGTCTTTACCTGTTCACACAATCGTGCCACTTTGTTGTTCATTGTTTGAAGACTGTGACACACTGTTCACATCTAAACTTACTGTTTGTGCTCTGTTTACATTTCACATAACATGGTCAAACAATTCACAGTGTAGATTTAGGATTTTACCATTCCTGTCTCCTTTATTTTGTTCTGCTTCTCATGGGCATTATAGGTCACATGGTAAGGAATCTTGTTTTGCTGCACAGTCCACCCATTTTATCCTTTTTTCTTGTCCATGGTATCATCCGTTTAGTTACATAATACCGTCCGTCTTTTTTAATTAAAGCTTTCCTTCCTTAAAAGAACAGAATATTACTGAAGTATACAGCATACACTTCACAGGCATGTTTGGTAGGAGAAATTGTGTCTTGCTGATATTACACTCTTTGCATTACTTCGTAAGATATGAGTAACTTGTAAAGCTCATTCATGTTGGGTGATCAGTTGCGTGTTGTCAGTTATGAACAGAATGGTCACACAAAACTGAATAAAAGTATATTTTTTTATTACAAATATATAAACAGTTGTCACAAACCTTCTTCATACAGTCACATACACAAAAATTATACCTTGCAGGATATGAGGTTTCCACATAAGTGTAGCTGAGGATTATATAATAAAGTCACTTATGTACGTAAGCACAACAAGTTCATTGGAGCAGGTAGGCTACTTGTTTCGACCTGTTAACAGGTCATCATCAGGCCTCCAGCCAAATAAGCCAAAGGTGCTGTATAGATATTGGGAACCCAGTATTTTTTACAGTTGTAAATGTACATAAAATCTGGTACTGGATAAAACAAGAAACATACATTTATCTAGTTAAAACAATTAAAACATAAGTAGGTATTTGACACTTAGGACAGTTTTTATCATCATTAAAGTGTTTCTTGGACTATGGGTGCTAATGTACTTTCATTTGGTGCGGTGAGTCTTGTGTGTTACAGCCTCTCAGGGTTGTCCATGTCATCCAATATATTTCAAATTGACGGTCAGATCTGTCTAGTTTATGCTTTCTGTATTTCCGACTGGATAAGTTGTGTGGGTCCGCCTTATGTTAGGATTGGTAGTAAGCTGGGTCATTATCCGTCGTGTGCAAGATCCATTGTATGTTGTAACTTGAGATGTAAACTGTCCTTCCCTTTGAGTTGTGTACACTGTGTATAAAAAGTGCTGTGGCTCTCCTGTGTATAGTATTTATTACATTGAGTCTGGCTGGTTCTCCCCGGCGAACTACGACTTATTCTGCTGGAGGCCTGATAATGACCTGTTAACGGGTCAAAAACATGCAGCCTGTTTGCTCCAATAAACTTGTTGTGCTGATGTATATAAGTGATTTTATTATATATTTCATTAGAGCACTTTGTGACGGCTTCTTTAAAGTAACCGAGTATCGTGTTCTGCGATATGACGCTGCCTGAATGGGTAATCACATCCTGACATTTGTGACAGCCCTTGCCATCCAAACCTCACCTGAGTCTGGTCCTGTCCCTTTTCAGGCCCCAATACAGAAGTTTGGTTTTGTTGGACTGCTTGCCGTAAGGCAGGCGGTTTCATTGCTACACAGTAGGTGGTGTGACAGGCCATTTGACTTTAAACAGTCCTATTGTGGAGACTTCTCCATCACCTCCCATCATTTCTCCTCTTCCCTCTGCCACCTGTTGCTTAATCTCCATTCTGCCATGGGTCCTCCTGTTCAAGCATTCTTCTTCTTGGACGTTTTTACCCCTGAATGTTTATGTGGCTTTGAAACCACAGGATTGAATTATATGGTGGTGCAGCATTATATTCCAGCAGATTGGAATCTTGAAATTTCTAACTAATTATATCCTGTAGAATTTCTTTTAATATGGCACTGTATCCTAAGATAACATAAATCTGATTTCAGTATATTGTAACCTCACTGAAAAGCTGTGTTGTATACTGAGAGGTTGGGTACTTCTGTGTTCAGGAGCAGTCTTCATGCTTGGTGACCTATGCTACAGTTTCAGAACTGTATCTATAGTATTGATTTTGGTTGGTTTTTTTCGGTAATAAAAAAGAGTGCAGAAGAGTGTTGGACGTGACATATGAGTTTCGTTATTGTCTACTACTTACGTTCAGAATATTTTTCATTCCAATAAACATGTAGGAAGTTATGCAGGAGGTGCACTTGGACATGTGTGAATGTAACGTATCCATCATTTTTACCTCATTTCAACCAGTCTGGAAATGACTACAGTTTTTTCATAAATTTCTCCAATATTATAGATCATTAAAACCTATTCAGCAATTCTCAGGTTGTTCCATTTGTACAGCTGGATAGTCAGAATGATCTTTATTTTCCTTAGGACATGATATTCAGTGATGAAGAAGTTGAACAAGATTCTGGACGCTCAGAAGCTGAAGAAGACGCAGAACCAGAGCATTCCCCAAGTACTGATGCCATTCCTGTAAGTAAGATTAACTCTAGTAGTGCACAACTGATTTTGGTGTACATCTGTTGGCTGCAGTTACAGTTCTGACACTTTGTAACTAGCCTTCACCCAGGGATTGGTTTGTTTTGATATCATCCATTATTTGGATTGTTAAGTCCGTATAGTGACTACAGACTGGAAGATGGGTTTGAATCTCAGTAAAGGCTAGGGATATTTATCTTAACTGCCATCACTATGACCGCTCGGCTGCACTTAATTCTAAGGCAAAGAATATGTGAATCAGTACCTTCATTTTCTTGTACATTTTTTTGGTGTGGTGATTAATTAACCCTTTAAAGGCTAAGATTAATCTGAATTATATTTAAAGATTCAGCTCCTACTTTGCAGTAAACCAGCCCAACTTATAGCAAAAACTAGTCAATTATTGTAGTATGTTTTCTTTTGGGTAATTCCCCGGCGTCTGAGTTCTAATAGCCGACATTTCGGAACCCTCTATCAGTTCCATCTTCATAGGCACTGATAGAGGGTTCCGAAATGTCGGCTATTAGAACTCAGATGCTGGGGAATTACCCAAAAGAAAATATATTACATATAGAACATGGTGAAAGCTTAAAATCAAGTAGTCAATTATTGCCATGTAGGGAAATCACAGTTTGTTCTAGGATCCATGCAAAACAAATAATACGTTATGGGCAGAACATAGGATTTTTGGGTATTAAACCTGGTGTTACATAGAGTAATCATATGGCCTTACAGGGACAACTTTCTTGCTGTTTCATGATCTGGCCATGTTTGTGTTCAGGCAGAAGGAAAGGGTTCTTGTGAAGTGCATACCCTTTTTACGTAACAGACATATACAGAAACACCAGATCTACTCATCTGTTTTGTCAGTAAAATTTCAGTAGAGTGACATTTCTACCAAGTTTGGTCATCTTATTACCAACCCTTCTTCATTCTGTATCCTTCTACAAGTATTTCTTTTTGTATTTGTGTCCACTTTCTCAGATCTTGCTATGTGTTTTTTAATACACTGTTACCATGTACACCAGTTAAGTGAAATTACGCACACATTATCTCTTACTGTTTATAGCCATTAGTCTGGAGAATTTTCTTATGATACTGCCATTCATCATTCTGTAGTCTGTCTAACAATAGGTCTGTAGCCTAGTGGCATCTAGTGCTTTGTCTTTCAGCTCCTAGTATCATCTCCTTTCCTTGAGGTCATCCAGTGGCTCCTTGTGTCTTCTTCCTCGTCTTCCTGTCACTTCTATATTTCCTTCTGGAACGTATGTTAAAAGGCAGTCCCTCTCCTGCCCTTTACCACTTAAAACTGTATCTGCTGTCATTCTATATTTATCGTCATCATTTTGTTTATCCCCAAAGGAAATTATTGAGGTCTATATGTAACAGTTGTCCATACCTCTATATCCTTAATCTCAGCAGCATTTCCTGCAGTATTTCTGTTTTGAGATCTTTCCTGATGTTCTGCTTACAAATGATATGCCTTGTTTCTTTTAATATTTCTTTAGAAAATCACCTGCATTGATTGTAGCTCTCATACCCCTTCCCATATTTCTCCAGAAATCAAAAAGCTGGGAAATACATGCATAACAGAAATGTTTCAGTACCTTTACTCCCTGTGATGTGTCTGTAAGGAAAAAGTGCATTGGGCTTAAAATTTGCTTTTCATTTTTTCTGTTAACTTTCGTTGCTATTATTTTTTGATCGGATAAATATGTAGCAAGTTATGCATGTATTAAGCTCAAGATGCATGCAAAATTGAATGTTGTTGTTGTTGATGTAAATGATCTGTTGGTGTGTGATTTTATTCAAAATTAGGGCTGGTTGGTGAATGATAGTTAAACCCCGTCATGTTTCATGATAGTTCATGTTTGGGTTCGTGAGTTTTTCCTTGTGTGCGAGTCAGAGTCATTTATCAACTTATGGTCAGTCGGTCAGGCTTGACATCAACGTGACCAGATCATGGTCTGTGTCTTGAACTGTACTGTCTGTCTGTCTGTTTTGGGATGCCTTCTCTGACTAGAATTTGGAGTTCTACACATACAGTGGGACAAAGCAGTTTTTATAGCAGCCCTGCAGGGATGTGAATCCACCTGAAAACTGTATTGCACTTTTGTTCACAGAGCTGCAGCATTTGTTGAAAATGCAGATATGTCTTGCGTAGTGTAGTGTAGTGTACATGTGAATTTCAGGACTTGTAAAGAGCCCTTGAACTTTTATGTGTGCAGTAGTGATATGCTGTACCTACCGTCCCTTTTGTCACAAAATAATAGTACAATATACAGTTTTTACTCTTGAATTAATCATTGTCCTAGGATTTGATTACATAATGAGAGTTGAATAGTGATAAATGCATACAATATTCGTATAACTTATATTTCGGTTGTGATTCTCTCACTCAGAAGTGAAATTCCTTGCCATGTGATTCTCAGAATATGAAAACAGTTATTTCCTTAAACAACATAACCACTTTGAATATGTATTTTGTGATAGTACAGTCACACGTAACACCACAATACAGGTAATTATTGATTGTATTGTGGTGTTGCATGTGACTGTACTGTCACAGAATACGTATTGATTAATATCACAGCGGTGATGAATCACCTTAGGATTAACCACTTGGACTTAGTATAGGAGACACAATTTATTCTGTGAAGTAGGAGCTGAACTTTTTAAGTGTGGCATTTTTTAGTTTGAGCTTAAATGCTTTAAACTATTGTTATTCTGTAATCTTTTGTTGTTACGGATTAGGCACTGTAGCGGTTGCCAGCAATAAGATGCTGTGTCCAGCAGCTTCAGGATACATCTTCTCAGCCTGTAGGTTTGTAATTCCATGGTATCCATGGCCATTAGTCGTGACCCATTACAATTGCTTCTTGCTAAGGATTTTTGAGTCCTTGGCCTTGCCGCTCAATAATACTTGTGGCCTTTTTTCCACTTCTTTCAGGGTAACAATCACATTATTCTTCAAATACTTAAATTTATCACATCTGTTAATGTCTCTTCCCCCTCCCCATTTTCTCCCCTCGCCCCTTCCTGAAGTGTTTGGACGTTGTAGTCCGTAGTTACAATATTGCGTCTCATTATTATCAGTGCTATAATTAGTATTAACTTGTTGCAAGACCCAGCAGCTGGTCCCACAGCAGACAATGGCATACTACAATAATGCCAACACCGCCATCAACAATGCCGCCGCTGGCGCAGTGCCTCCTCAGCAGCACCCTCAACCCCAACCTCAACAGCAACAACAGCCACCCCAGCTCACCACTGCTACTCTGACTCCACACCAGCAGATTGCTGCACCGCCCACAGTGCTGCCTGCACCACATGTGACAGCTGCTGTTGTTAATGGTACAGCCCATCCTGAAGAAGTAATTTCAGCTGCAATTCCTGTGGCTGTAATGCCTTCTTCTGTGGCTCCTACACCCAGCATGCCACAGCAAGCAGCATTGATACCAGCACAGACACCCATTCAGAGCCTGCAGCCCATTCCGCAGGCACAGATGCCTCTGCAACAGGCAGCTGCACCAAGTGTTGTCCCACCACCTGGACATCACATAATCAAGCATGAAGCAGAGGAAGTGGAGCAGGACAACGCTGTTGAGGACGACAATGAAGAGGAACAAGAAGGGACTGATGATCATGAGGCTGTAGATGAAGAAGGTGAGACAACAGTCAAACAAGAAACAGAAGACACCCACCACCTTAGTGAATCAGGTGAGATATGTATGTGTTGACTATGGCTGTGCATGCTGAAGAAGGGCGCTGTGCTGATAAGATACTTGCAGTTTGTGCCTCTGATAATGCACTGCAGATTTACAGTGCTTGTTTGTCCTTACACAAAACCTCCTCACTTCTTTGCCTCGTAAGTAAGACATAAAATTTATCTTAAAGAAATAGACGGGCGGGTGTGCAGTGGACTGACGTGGCTCACAATAGGGGACCGTTGGTGAACTGTTGTGAATGTGGTAATGAATCTTAAGTTTCATGAAGTCATGGATTTTCTTGATGAGCTAAGAACTGTTAGCTTCTCAAAGAGTACTGCTGTATGTTGTTGCTCTCATATTGTGACTAGTATTGCAATTTACAGGTTAAAGTGTGTGTATTTTAGAAATGTATAAATAGAGACCAGGAAAGAAATAGGACTGTTTTAACACTTTGAAGCCCAAGCCAGGCTTGGCGTCTCACAACTTTCTGCGCGTCCCATACCCAAGCTTCAAGGCTTGAACTTGGGTTTGGGTTGCATAGAAAAATATGTCAAAAATGCCAGCATTTCTGGACCCGACGAAATGCTAGAGGGCTGGAACTCATAAAGTGTTAAAACTGGTAAAAAGAATTGTTTCCTGGTACATGTAAATTCTGAGGAGTGAGATATGTGTAAGTACTCATTACAAAATTTACAATTTTGTGATAGTCAGTAAGAGATATTTGATGGAATCTGAAGATACACCATGTGTATTGTGTCACAGCTGCACTGCATTTGTTTTGCTCTTGTGTGGAGGCCACAATCTTTAAACCTTGGCACACACACACAGTACTTAGTTCTGATAGTGGTCATAGGTCATTATTTAGTTGCTGTGAATTGTTTTGCATGAATTAATTGTGTGAAGTCGCACTGACATTTAGTTGTCTATAATTTTAGCTATAAATTTAGTTTGAGCTTTACATAACTCTACACTCCCTGCAGTACAAGAAGTACATGTATTTCTGATGTGATGAATGAAGTTTGTCCAATGTGTGAATTTCATTGTAGTGCTTCTTGTCTACTTCCTGTTGCAAAACTTGTGGTACATCTTTTGCAGTGAGCATGATTAAAATGGAAAAGCACCAAGAAAGACTGATGCTTTGTTCCAATTTTAAATGATTGTGTCAAGAAGGTGTATGGCTCATTGTGTGACACATCGTAATTGAGTTTTTAGTTTATCTCAGTATTTAACCAAACTGATGCACACAATTTGTTTCACAATAAGTTTTATTTCATGCCTCTACAATTAGAGACATGAAATAAAACTTATTGTGAAACAAATTTTGTGCATCAAGTTGGTTAAATACTGAGATAAATATACTGAGGTGCACGGTCAGCAAAACATCAAAAAACGAGTTTTTAGTGTTTCACAGCCACCTGAATGAGGTACCTTTTCTTCGGGGATGTGACACTCTGTCACTGTACTGTACTGTATTGAAACACTGGGAAGTCATTATTATATCCCAGGAGAACAGCTACCACATATGAACTGCGTTTGAGAAATAACCAGTTCAAATACTGAGTTTTTTATTTATTTATATATATATATATATATATATATGTAATATGTAGAACTGAAAGAATTTATGTTGTACATAATTACATGCCTTGGCTGTCTGGTTTACCATCAGCCAGCATTCTTAATCATATAATGCATAATCGTTCTTGTTCTGGGCTACAGAAGCTTTTCTGCTGAAGTAGTATTGCCATGCAGTGTGTTAATCAGAGAAAATAATGGCTCCTTTTCTAGTTTTTTCATTATATATGAGGAGGATCTCCAAGTAAAGTCACTCAGGTTATTTCCTGTCAGGTCATTTATTCAGCACCATTGACCATGCTCATCACTGTAGCCACATTTATTCATTATCAGTGTTTTGGGGCATTTAAAGGAACAAGTTTCTTGGAAAACTGTATGCAGTCAAACACAACTGTGTCACATGAGGTGTATTTAATGACTGTATAATGGACAACTACATGTTTCGGCCTGTACTGGTCATCTTCAGGTGGTGTTAGGGGAACTTAAGATCTTACTATAGGCATGCACACGCACGTGGTGTAGAGATCTGTACACACAGGCCTTATTAGCAAAAACAAAAACAGGAAACTAATAAAAACAACACAAAACAAAAACAGATACAGAAAAATAAAGCTATTGTGGGGGTGTGCTCGGCTTTATTTTTCTGTATCTTTT
>Ga0131853_10024697_pt1 | contig 10836 bp, 7 predicted proteins | sample TergutLab28metaG_FD_92764 | JGI IMG/M metagenome (GOLD analysis project Ga0131853, IMG submission 92764) | Labiotermes labralis P1 segment gut microbial communities from Petit-Saut dam, French Guiana - Lab288 P1 (version 2) (version 2) | ecosystem: Host-associated > Arthropoda: Insects >... | reverse complement strand
CCCGAAGGTTCATTACCGCACTCACAAGCGTCCGCCACCTGTCTCTATCCTGGGCCAGCCCAATCCAGTCCATATAACCACATCCCACCTCCTGGAGATCCATCCTAATATTATCCACCCATCAATGCCTAGGTCTCCCCAGTGGTCTCTTTCCCTCCGGTTTCCCCACCAAGACCTTACCTTACCTTTTTTATAACAGCATAACACTCCTATCTAGTTGACAAAATTTTGTGACAATATGTGGTCTGAGTGACATCCTCAACTGATATAAGCCACGGCGACTGTCACTTTGTGAACATCAAAATTCCAAGAAATAAGGAACATTGTAATCATCATTTTTCACAGCGCACATTAATTGGGGCTGCATATTTAGACTGGGAACTTGCGTTATTCCATTCACCCACGCACTCGGAGTTTTCTACGGCACAGTCACTAAATATAGCGCAGTGAAGCCAATAACTTATACAGCATTACTGCACCGACGTCTTTCATCTTTCACTTTCAGGTCCACACGCTTTTACATCCACACACTCCAACGATGAAATGTTACGCCTTCAACCTGCGTTTTTAGTTTTTTCGCTCATTAAGAAAGTGAGGCTGTTAGATGGTGGATACAGAAAAGCGCTAGAGGTGAGAGCACGCGTGCAACCTAAAATTACTTTGTGTTCATTAGAGAGTGAGCAGCTATGGGCAGAGGGAATAAGGATTTCAAAAGCGACGCATGGTTGGACATAGTCTGCTGTTCTCACAGCACAAATTTTGTGTACTGACCATCATTATCACCACGCATACCAGCCACACAGTACCATTTACATATTGAAATCTCCTGCGATATGACACCATGTCTATTGGTAAATAGTTCCAGACGTTTCGAGGAATTTTTTACCTACATATACAGGACAATCAATGTCTAGAAGCTGAATCTTAACACCGCTTTGAGTATCTCCAATGTCGCATCATACGCGTTATCTGCACTGACAAGCAGAGAAGAACAAATTTAGAGTTAATTCACTTTTCTACAGCGCAGTGGTAAACGCATGCTACCAGCTGTTTCAACATTAAAAAATTTTGCACTTTGCCCACTCCATGAACTATGTGTTTCCCGTGACCTCAGTAAATATTTCTGCTAACAGCATACCGATCTTTTTCTCGTGGTGGGGCGATGTGTGTCAAGAATACCCGTGTTTGGGGTCGGCCTCGTGTTCCGTAAATGGGTACGGTTGCACGAGCTCCTGCCCAAGCAACGCGAGCCACCGGAGTCCTGGGCTCCGCCTGCAACAGTCACTCCGAGCATCACACTACGAGCAAGAGAATCTGAACACATCTCAATGAAGACTCAATGTAGTCTATGTAGGGTGGAAAATGGATTTCCAAATAATATTTATACAGTTCCGTGCTTCAAGAAATAGGCTGAATCACAGATATAGGCCTACTACAAGCAGGTGAGCCACAAATAAGGTGGTGACATCCACTGTCGCTGTAACTGGACGTCACAAGAGTGCTTTCAGTACAGCCTACTTGTAACTGCGGCTGAGTAAGCACCAGTACAGAGTAAATACAGTTTTAATGCCATATTTTGTGCTGTCTAAATTTGCTCTGAACTTGTATAAACATTTCATGTAAAATTTAATAACGTACACGGTACACAATCTTCCTGCAGCAATGGTATTTATTCAAAACAATATTCAATAGTCAGTCTAAAAAACCGTTTTTATTAGGCGTGTTCGCAAAATTACGAAAAGCGACTATTAGCTTCGTCACGTCTGTCCGTCCGTCCATCCGCATGGAATAACTCGCCCCCCCCCCTCACTGAACGGATTTTCTTGAAATTTGATATTTGAGTATTTTTCGAAAATATGTCAAGAAAATGCAAGTTTCATTAAAATGTGACAAGCATAACGGGTACTTTACATGAAGAAAAATATAATTTATGATCATATTTCGCTCAGTTCTTCTTAGAATGAGAAATGTTTCAGACAAAAGATGTACAGAAAATCAAAACACACAGTATGTTTTCAATAACTTTCTTCCGCAAGTCGTGCTGTTTATGAGACAATGTGGAAAAATAATGTACAGCTGGAGAGGTGAGAGGACAATACAATACGGCACATGCGCATTGCATGATGGATAAGTAAAGATTAAAATACGCACTCGGAATATTTAATACTTATTGCTTTTCCACTAATACAATGGTCGCATGAACGACCCTCAATGTTACGTTATACGTAGACTGCCTGTCTTGCATTCAACGCTACTTGTTTCGGTCTAGATATCGACCATCATCAGGCGAAAAAATACAGTAATTAAAAGGCAAGTAATAAATGCAATGTACAAAACATCTTTCTATAGTAAAACCAACCAGATTCACAATTTCTCAATTTATTTTGGAATAGTACACTCGACATGTTTCGGACGGTCTCTCCGTCTGTCATCAGGAGTTTAAGATTGTACATATACCTGATGCTGTATGTACAGTCTTAAACTCCCTATGACGGACGGAGAGACCGTCCGAAAGATGTCGAGTGTACTATTCCAAAATAAATTGAGAAATTGTGAATCTGGTTGGTTTTACTATAGAAATACATCACGATGCACGGTCCCATATACGACAAACATGTACAAAACATCGTCATGTCTTAAATGAGATCCCACAATTTTGCAATACTTTTCGTATTTTTTTGTAGACAAAGGGATGAATTCCATTAAGACAGTGGCCTTTGTTAGTCTTGAAGAATACCACGCGCATTCATGACCAGAAACATGAGGTCCACCTATGAACTGTATCCCCGCCCCCTTCAACGGAGTTCATGAAATAGCAGCCTACTTACATTAATACTCACTTCAGAAGTATTCTCTGAACATGGCCCAAGCCTCCATAGATACTTCCTCATAAGTATTTTCCGGACAACACTAAGCACAGCTAGGCAAATTGTTATCGTGTTTACATCAATGCGTAGCGACTATTAAAACAGATCTGTCAGTCCGTCCCTCCGTCTGCACGCCACATAATGCACTAAATTGGGTGTTTACGTAAGAAATGAAAAATGGCTTAACGGGTTCTTATGAAACTAAATGCTGAGAAACTTTATGGAAGATTTTCTTGCCATTAAAATTTTGATTACAATCGGGCTAAATAACAGGAACTTTACACGTAGTTCAACACCTATTTTTGAACACATATAAGCTTAATTTCCTTAACGAGCTAGAGAAAAGTTGTAGATAAAAATTAGACACAATTTATGTCCAACACATAATCCCGTGAGTTTTACGGTTTTTGAGATAATCACAGGAAAGGGGCGCGCTTTCATCAGCGACGGCAGGAATTTTTGCTAGGTGGTGCACAATAAATGTATAAAAACTGACCAGACTTGTAACCATCAGTGGTGGACGATACAGTAACACATTTGTCTTTCAATTAAAATAACGCTGTTTCGTACAATTGCTACTGTCGGATGTAACAAATTACCAAGTATTAAACAGCAAACTATACCAAAATCCTAACATGATGCAAGTGCACCATCTTGCACGTCGTTAACGGCGCCCCTGAAGGCTAAGCTTACGTTTCAGAACTTTATAGAGGAACTCGAATTGGTTCCGAACATGCGCCTACTCATTATACCACGCGAAGACAACTGTAGTCTTTCCAGCGCTCAAATGGAGTTGAAAAGCGTTCTGTTTCAATACTTCAGCGTACTGTTATAACAATACGGTTTTGAGGCACGTAGTCAAAAAGGCATGTAAGGTACAAGTAGGGCCATTTGAATGCTCGAACTTATTAGCTTGTTGCAACACGAATTTGGATGTAGATTTGTTAAGCATGAAGGTAAATTTCTGAGATTACGTACTGCTGTTTGCGCAGCCGATGTGAAAGGCGGCAGAAAAGGACTAAGCCGCAAGAGCACCAAGTGCAGTAATTTGCAGCACTGTTCCCTTCTTGTGTTGTCCAACAGCGCGGAGGTTACCCTGACAAGGAACGGAACGCTTACGTTTTAAAGCTGTTTGTCATTATTCCTGCGTAAAACTGTCAGCGTCTTAGGTCCATATTCGCCACGTATATATAGCCACGATGGCCCGCGGTAACGTCTTGGAATATTTTTACTGTTTGGACTGAAGTTTATGTTTAAACAAAATGACCGGTGGGAGGCAAGAAGCAATAGGTTATTAATCACAGGTCCAGAAGACAGTTTTCGCTTCTGTCACAAAGGAAAAACACCCTGCATGAAGGTAGTATTCAAAGACCGCACTAAGACTTGATCCGTTAACATTCAGCGGCCCATATTTGTACTTACGTACTGAATATGGCAAGTACGAAATTTCAAATAACACAGAATCAGTAAACAGAAACATCTGGAAATAGCAGTTAAGAGGCTAGTAACAGTTCGAAGACCTGCTTCACGGCTTGCCATGACGCTACAAGTTAGTAGTCATTATGAACTGCTAATATTTCAAGATTTCGTGATTTTTCTCAGTTACCATGACCGCCATGGCACTTCCAACGACGAAGCGGGTTTGGCATGGCGGTAAAGCGCCAGAATCGGATTCTATGTAATTTGAATTCCGACTGGGGACCGTTTAGAATGAGCCCTATCCTACTGATGGCTCTATTCTGCGCTGGTATGTAAAGTACACGACAATGTAGCTTAAAATAAGACATGGCTGTACATAACGTGCAATTTTATTGTTTAGTATTTATTATTTGTACCAACAAATACACACATACACACACACATACAGGGTGATGAAAAAAGATGGACTCAAAGAGCCTGTACCAGTTGCAGGCGGTATGGCTTGAACAGTAAACGGCGCCTCAACACACGCCAGACAGTTGGTTGCGGTATTCCAAACTCTACTCGCTCTACGGGTTGACTTGCGTGGGCTAAGCTCAAAAATCTCTTGAATTCGTCTCACGTTCTCCTCTGATACACGTGGTCGGCCGGAGCTTTTGCCTTAACACTGACAACCTCTTTGCTCAAATTGGTGATTCCAACGACAAATGCTCTTCCTCTTTGGGGATTGAATGTTCAAACGAAGACGAAACGCACGCTGCACAGAAGTCGCCGACTCAGTTTTAATGAACTCACGAACGCAAAAAATCTTGTGCTGTATAGTAGCCATTTTGCTCTCAATTGACGCTGCTGCACGGCTGTGCATTAGGCGAGCGCTCTAGCGGTGGTATTTGAAAACTTAGGATCTTCTCTTTCAAATGTTATGTACATCATTCGCATACCGCTTATAGTTCAGGAAATATAGACGTACGAAACTGAGTCCATCTTTTGTGTGTATATATATATATATATATATGTGTGTGTGTGTGTGTGTGTGTGTGTGTGTGTGTGTATACATATATTAAAATATTCAATTTTATTACAAGCGCTTGTAATATAATTTAATGTTTTAATATATTTATGTGCATTCGTTAGTACAGATAATAAGTAATTAAGACACGGCCGATTCTCCACTCACAATCACCCCCTTATACTGCACGCCAACAGGTTAACACCGCACAGTAGCCACAAGCACGCGTCGGACGTTAACAAGATTCTGTTGCTGTCACAGTATTGTTATGTGAGTATGCTGCTACTTGTTCCTCCACGGCTGTAAAACGGACGGCGCATGAAGGTAACCACGTACCAACATAACGCCCAGCTTAAGATACGTGGACTGTACCTCCAGTACTACCGGTCTTTATGGCGTGGTGGTGACAAGTTTACCGTGTCTTCCCATTACCACATAATGCAAGCGTGGAGAAGTCTCCACTGTCAGTCCCTTTGTTCTCCGCCACATGTTCAGAAGATTTTTACAGCCTCCGTCGAGACGAAGCAAGAGAAGGTGCACTTTACGCTCTTTTTTTTGGGACCTATCCAATCTAAAAACAGTTAAAGATTATATCAGTCATAGTAATATAAAGTAAACTAAACGCCCCTAACTCCTTTTACTGTTAAGTATGTATCTTTATGGAGAAACAGTAACATCAATGCACGTGGCAAACATATTGCGAACAAGACACGCAGTGTACCTACAAAGTAACAATGAGACGCTTTCGCATAACCATTGCTGCAGTGGGGGTGGGGGGATTATACATACTCTGAGTATGTATTTGTAGCCTTAGGTATCCAGCGTGCAATGCGCATCCGCCATACTGTCATATGTGGTGTGTCCAGGTCTACAATATTGTTCCATCTTATCTCGTAAACGGCAGGATTTTCGGGAAAAATGTTATTAGATATAAAATGTGTGTTTTGATTTTCTCCACAACTTTTGTCTGAAACATTTCTCATTCTAAGTAGAAATTAACGCGACACGACCAAAAATATACTGATCTTCATGGAAAGTATCCATTATTCTTGTCCGATTTCACTGAAACTTGAATTTCCTCGACAGTTTCGAAAAAATACTCAGATCTCAAAATTCTGTTAAAATCCGTCCAGTGGAAGCCCAGTCGTTCCATGCAGACAGACGTACAGACAGAGACATGACGAAGCTAATAGCCGATTTTCGCACCTGTGCAATCGCCGACAGCGAAGCGAAGGCTGTAAATTTATTTTTCGACATTTCACGAAGTAGGTGCGCTTTGAACGAATGTTATAGCTGAATATTGTCATTTAATGACCCATGTCAAGTCCTCTGCAGAAGGTGTCTCTTACAAACTGATGTCCTGTTGCGTATCTTTATCGTTGCACTGTGCATTTTGTAGTTTATTTAAGTAACACACCAAGAAATACACATATAGAGTCTTTAATAATCTAAAATTTACATTAAAACACTTAAAACGCTCCAACATGTTTCGATCATACGATCATCCTCAGGGAGCATACTTTGTTCTTTGCTAAAGTTACAGTTTAAAAACACTCAATGATGCCACAGCACCAAATTAATATAACGAAATAAATCACTGAGTGTTTTTAAACTGTAACTTTAGCAAGGAACAAAGTATGCTCCCTGAGGATGATCGTATGATCGAAACATGTAGGAGCGTTTTAAGTGTTTTAGCGTAAATTCTGTTGCATGTTTACTTACCATTCTAAGTGCTGTTATTGTTGTGTTTTTCATGTCAGTATTATGATACTAGTCACAAACGAAATGGCATTAACGCTGCTTGCTAATGTGTATGTAACGACGCCAACGAAGGCGCCTGTTTTACAATATTTCATCGCGTCAGCTCCATTCTTCGCAGTCGCAACGCAGCTACGTGCTTTATTACGCCCACGTGCAATTCCGTAACGTTTTGTTCATGGAGAAAAACTTCTGTCATTATTGGCACAAAAGTGGAATTATTGTTAAAAATACTCTTATGTCAGTTGGAGTGAACCCTGGAAAGTGAGTCATTTCCCACTAGGAGTGTGTCCTGCAAAACAGCTGTAGGTACCTAGATGGGGCAGATTTCAGCATCCGACAGGCAATCCATCCCTCCCACTCCCTCTAGGGAACATTTCACGTCAGCAAATATTGGTTGTTCAGATCAAACTTACTTACTTTTCTTTCTCTCTTGTCTGATGATGCGAGCAGGTGCTCTTTTCCCACACCAGAGGCGCTGCAGCTAGTCGTCATCCGTGCTGTCAGGATGAAGGGTGACTTTTACACAAGACAGCGATGACAAATAATTGCTCTTTTCTGTCTTTATGCTACTCAGATACAAAACAAAAAAAATTGACAACCCAAGAAAGTGTACAGAATATCACAGATCAGTTAATTGAGGCGAATTCAACAATATGCCATTAAATGATTTAGTCTGTTGAATGGAGTCGTGATTTCTTTATGCCTAAAACGTCTGGGTACAGGATCAGGGGTGAAATATTAGACAGTTGGCAACTACCCTCTGGCACTAGAAAAACGGGAGCTGTCAAGCAAGGGAAAAACAGAATGATAACTGACAGAGCATAGTCCTTTCAGAGTGGATGATAGTCCATAAGAGCCAGAAAACTCAACTGGAGTACCTGAAGGCACATTTACGGTACTCAATACAGGCCGCCACTGGGCCCTATCTTGAGCCAGATAAATCAAGTTTACATACAACATACTACCCTAATTCTACAAAATCTATTTGAATATTATCGTACAAGGCCTTCCACATGGACTCTCCCCTTTACGTTTCCCATACAAAAGTTTGCGTCATCCTCATGATGGGCAGTTACGAGAACAAAATTAAGAACCGAGTAGTTACGAAATATTTTCGAGTTTCATTTTTCTCCCCTTATGCCCAAATATTTTTTCACCACCTTGTTCTCAAACAAGGATGGACCGGCTGGCCCACGTAACTTGAGCGCCCTCCCCTCCAACTCCCGCCTCAGCCCACCCCATTTTGATTGCAGCATGTGAACGGTTCGAGATGATGCACTTGCAGCGCAAGGTGGTGGAGGAGCATGAGTCATGCTACATAATCAAGCAAAGGGGGACCAACCGTACTGATGGGGCTCCAAATGAGACTCTAGGTACAGTCAGTCATTTATCGAATGGTGTCTATCATGGACAGGTAGAAAGAAACAAGCTCGTGTCCGCTAGTACATGGAAATAAGTCTCATCACTCCGTCGGCTGGGTCGCAGATCGGAGGCTACCACTACGCTGAGGAGAGAGTAGGGGGGGGGGAGTCTTCGACTGAGGGCAGGGCTGAATTTAAGGGCCATATTTCACTTCCATAATCCATTTCCTATCACTTGTCACAATGGACGGGGGAGCATAAATCACTGTGCCCTGTTAACCTCATACACGGTGTGCAACAGTAAAGCTTCTTTGATTTTTCAAAACGTGTGCGGTGAACCCGAGTCCCTTCTGAGAGTCTCTACTAATGATATCCAAACCACTGGATACCGAGTCATCAGATATGCTGCTGTTCCTGTCGCAAGAACCGAAATGAGTTAGCTCACCGTTTCATTTAATTCGTCCCCTCTGCAAGCCAGTAGTTAGGATACTGCACAAAATATATCTTCGTGGTGTTACTGAGTACGGCGCCACACCTTTCAACTGACATGATCTGAAACACACACGCACGCGCGCGCAAGCAAGCAAGCACAAAACGTTCAACCAAATGGTGAAGGCTGTTCCCTCAGAAGTTCATGGATGTTCATCCCGTCGAGAATTTCTCCCATGTCATCTAAACCCCAAAGATATCCGCAGAAGCCCGTCCTTGGAGCCCTGTCTGAGCCAGTTCAGTCCAGACATCATCTTCATATCACAGTCTCACGAAACGTCTGGCACATTACAGTTACATTATGTTGCATCGTACGTTCAATAAGACTACGTAACGGGCGAGATTTGAATCATGTTGATGTAACAACCAACACTCATAATAACCCAAATAATTATCACTTTCAGTTTGACAGGCCTCTTAAAATCCGTTTTAATATCATAGTCTCATCCACGACTTCGAGGTGGTATCTTCCATTCTGGCTATGAAGTTAATAAACAGCCTCCACTTTCATTCTGGGCATCATACAGCTGTATTACCATCTAAGACAATTTTCTATACCGCCATAACGAAAGATATTGAAACGCACATCAAATAATCAAGCTCGGTGTGTTTGGACTACCTGGTTCTTTCTATGGGGCCAATGATGAGCTACTCCACACTACAAATAGCAATAAAAATTTGGACACCAGTCATCATGTTAACATTTCTGCATTCTTAAGCCATTCTTAACTTTGTTAAACTAATGTTGAAAGTTACCAACACTCAGAGAACTTGCGTGATACGCAGCAAAGCACAGGACGCACACCCGCAGTCGGGCACTCTTAGCAACATAACCTTAAACAACAAGACATGCTGCCCCACAGAACCAGGATTATATCAGGAAAGCAATCACTAACTAGTTTTTAAAAGTGACTTTAGCAAGGAAAGTGAAGCTCCCTGAGGATGATCCTTGGATCGAAACATGTCGGAGCAATTTTAGTGTTTTAATGTGCAAACGTTTTATGTATGTGCGTCAGTTGGTGTACTATTAAACGATTCCAGATACACTGAACGAAACACTGGACACGCATATTGTGAAATGGCTGATAATATGCAACAAACTGATTGAGGTACGAATATGAAGAAGTGTCACCAAATAAGCAGCACGAGAACGAGTATGTGTAGGCCACATGTGTATAACAGCAGATATCTTAACATACGAAAGGAGGTATGACAGAAATAGAAATAGCCTGTTACATCTGGCACTCTAAGTGTCCGTTATAGTCTTGAATACGTAGGTCTATCAGATCACAAACGGGGGATTCCCAGGCATTGTCTTAAGAAGTATACCATTCCAAGGACTAACACGGCCAAAATAAAAACCAAGCAACCCGACGGTCAAACTGCATATAGGTACAGCTATGCACAACAAATAAAAGGTCAAGGTAAAGTACATATGAAATTGAAGAAAAACAAGATAGGCAATACGGGTATACCGTAACCATGTGACGCGTTCGCGTAACTATTGTTGCAGTGGAAATACAACAATGCATTCTGCTTGTGTTGTTGAGTCACAGCTATAAAAAGGCTGAGTGTTTCACAACAATGACTTTATGGCAAATTTATGCCGCTGTCAACAATATGACGTACGCAGGTCTTCATGCAAAGTGTCCGATCCTTCACTGACACAATAGGATGTTTGTTTGTTCATGGCCTTCTTTAGATGTAGAATTTGGCTAAATATATTGTATTGAGAGATAAGTCAATGCGCAGTTTTTACAGTTTTTGTAAGCGCTGACGTAAAGCGTTTTACTAGATCGAAAGGAATTAATCCCACATGAAACAATGAGTATTGACATTACGTATGGCATTCCTTCGTGATGTATGAACACCAGTGAGGAAGTGTTAAGTATTAAATATATTGAGTGTGTGTGTGTGTGTGTGTGTGTGT
>Ga0131853_10024696_pt1 | contig 10836 bp, 8 predicted proteins | sample TergutLab28metaG_FD_92764 | JGI IMG/M metagenome (GOLD analysis project Ga0131853, IMG submission 92764) | Labiotermes labralis P1 segment gut microbial communities from Petit-Saut dam, French Guiana - Lab288 P1 (version 2) (version 2) | ecosystem: Host-associated > Arthropoda: Insects >... | reverse complement strand
GAACGCCGGCATCACCGGATTTGTAGAAGATATGACTATCAGGCACACAGTTATTCGAACATTCACTAATAGCCGTATTATCGTGCCAAATTCTATTGTAAATAAGGAATTGATTGAAAATTCCAGCTTCTGCAACTCTCAGGCCTCGGCCTTTATAGATGTTACTGTTGTTTATGGCTCTGATATCGCAAAAGCTTGTGAAATAATTGCGCAAGTAATCGGCAGCCACGCCGAATTTGTGGATACCCGCACACCGGAGCAATTGGAAACAGAGCCAAGGGTGCCTGTATTTATACGTACATTGGGGCTTTACGGTATTGAATTGCGCGCCAGCATGTGGACCGCCACAATAGCTGCTAATTTCGCGGCCTGTAGCGATGTGCGCAAGGGCATATTGCGGGAATTCGAAAACGCGGGCATCCGCATTGCTTCTAGCAGGCTAGTGGAACCATACGCCTAATTTACGCCAAGGAGGCAACATGGATCAAATACAGAAGCTCACAGACAGCATTATATCTGAAGCGTCTAAAATTATCATCGGCAAGGAAGAACAATTGCGCCTTGTTATAATGGCGGTATTTTGCGGTGGGCACGTATTGCTGGACGATCTGCCGGGTGTTGGAAAGACCACCCTTGTAAAGGCGGTGTCCCGCGTGCTGGGGTGCTCGTTTTCCAGGGTGCAGTTCACTCCGGATCTACTGCCGTCCGACATAATTGGCATGAACATATTCGACCAAAAGACCGGCGAATTCCGCATGATGCATGGGCCTGTAATGGCTAATATCCTGTTGGCAGATGAAATAAACCGTGCCATACCGCGCACGCAATCTGCCTTGCTGGAAGCTATGGAAGAACTGCAAGTTACAGTAGATTCAATAACATACCCACTACCTTTGCCATTTTTAGTGCTGGCCACTCAGAACCCTGTTGAAATGGAAAGCACATTCCACCTGCCTGTAGCACAGATGGACAGGTTCTTGGTGCGGCTTTCGCTTGGGTACCCTACCCACAGCGAAGAAGTTCTGATGCTGCGTACGGTTGGCGACGACACCCCATTCCACACATTGGAGCCCCTGCTATGCCCTGATGATATTAAGAATGCCCAGCTTGTTATCCGCGACGTACATATTAGCGACAATGTGCTGGAATACATGGTATCTATTGTTGAAGCTACACGCAATAGCGATCATCTGCGCCTTCCCGTTAGCCCACGCGGCAGCCGCGCCCTTTTCCGCGCCGGCAAAGCTTGGGCAGCTATGGCCGGCAGGGGATTTGTAACACCGGACGACATTAAGGCTCTTGCCCCGCATATCCTGCCGCACCGCGTAACGCTTTCCACCGAAGCGCGCATAAATGGGAAGACCGCACAGAGTGTGGTAGCCGATATTTTGGAAACTATACCCGCACCTGCAAGCAAGGGAGAGATCTTGCGTGGAAAATAATGTGCCCTCTGTAATACATTCAAGCTCGCTTGTACACCCTGCCTCAATAACAGTATGGGCGGGGATGTGTATTTGGGCTACACTGTACCACCACACCGTACCGGCGGTGTTTGCCGGCTTTTTTTTTGCGCTTACACTTTGTTCTTTTCTGTGGGGCCGCCTTGCGCTACGCGGCTTAGGCTATAGCATAGCCGTGCCAAAGAGCGGTATATTCCCCGGGCAGAACATTACCATCACGCGTACTGTGCATAATGGTAAGCTATTGCCGCTGCTTTGGCTGGAACTACTGGAGCCTTGCGCTCCAAATGGCTGCCTGCTGCCGGATAGCAAGCTGATCGTAACCAACCCAAGTATTCCGGAAGACCGCCCGGACGACATTTGGCGCTGCCAGTACTCATTTTCGCTGTTGAAATGGCACCAGACCCTCACATTTTCAGATATATGGCAGGCAGAGCGCCGCGGAATCCACCGCGTAGGCGAAGTTACGATAAGATCCGGAGACGGCTTTGGCCTATGTGCGGCAAGCAATACCATTATGCTTCCGGCGGCGCGTTATGTGGTGGTGTACCCACGGCTTACCGATGTTTCCATAGAAGCGATTTTGAATGACATGTGGGACAGCCGCTCACGGTCTCAAGGCCGCTTGGAAGATATAACGCTGTTAAAATCCATAAGAAACTACACCCCACGGGACCCCGCCAGACGCATAAACCAGCGTTTGCTGGCACGCGGGCAAGGGTTAAAGGTGAACCAATACGAGCAGGTAACACCCAGTGATGTTCTGTTCATGTTGGATGTAGCATCCTTTGCCGGGGCAGATGCTGAGCACTTGGAGTGCGTGCTGTCTATCCTAGCGTCACTAATTACCGGGCTTTCCCGGCGCGGCATAAACGTTGGGCTGGTTGCGCCCAGATCCGCGTACTTCCCTCAAACATATTCGCGGCCGTCAAGCGGCGAAGGTGAACTTGTCAGTATGCTAGAGCTTCTTTCCGCGGCCTCCGCCAGCGACGCAGCCATTGACACAACAATGGAATATATATCTCCGGAGCTATTGGGGCAAACATATTATGTAGCACTCAGTGAAAAGGCCGCTACGTCCCTGCAAGCGCTGGCTGGCTTCCCCGCGCACAAGACACAGTTGCTTGTGCTGGAAGCTCAAGGCTCTGTGTCCACAATTAGCCAAGGCTTGCGCGCGCGGTTGATAACGCAGTTCTGGAGGGCATCATGACCTTGGCTAAACGATACGCATTTGCGGTTACTCCACTGTTTTCCGAAGCTGTGGCGCTTTATTGTATGCTGATAATATTCGCCCAGGCACCAAGGGGGGCGGAGGTTTATCTCTTCTTCCCGGTGTACGCTGCATCTATTCTTGCCAGTGCGTTCCTTAATGTTATGCTCTTTCGCAAGGAGCGCTCGCTTAACCTTGTAATAATGTGCAATGCCGTGGCTGCCGCGTTTACCACAGCTTTTGTGCTGCTGTCTCCCAGCGCTATATTTGGTATTGGTATGCATATGTATGTCTTATTTATGTGCATATACCCTGCCGGGCGCAGCGCCTACCTTGTAAGAAAGCCCATCATGCAAGACAGTATGCTGGTATGTTGCGAACTTTCAATACTAGGCACCGCGTTCCTGCTGCTGCTGCAACTTGCCAGGCCTCTGCCGGAACTGGTAATGCTATGCTTTATAGCGATTGCGTTAAACTTAACGGCTCTGTCACTGCTTAGGGTTATGCAGCAAGATAAAACAAACGTACAAGCACCGGGTATGCAGCGCAGCTTCTTGCTGGTTGGTATCGGCGCTATTATATTCATTTTTGCGGCGTTTCTTGGTGTTATGCTGCTTCCGGCGCTACGCGGAGTCATTACTTCGGCGCTAGGCGCAGTATGGCAGGCAGTTGTGGCTGCCGCTAGGCTTTTCGGGTGGTTGCTGCATCTGCTTATGTCTCGCTTTACTCCGGATGAAATTGACATGCCACTTCCGCCGCCTGCAGAATCCATGATAATACAAGCGCCGACCGAGATCGAATATATCTTGATACCAGAGGCACTTATATACACAATGCTTGCGTTGTTTATAGCTGCAATAGCCGCCGCGCTTGTGTACTTCATTTATAAAAGCCGTGGCTTTCGCCTACGTGGCATCACGTTGTCGTTCGCGATTAAAGCAAGGAGCCGGTCTCCATCAATTTTCAGCGTAATCATCGCCGCGCTAGCCCGGCTACTGGGTATTATGGCGTTCCATATGCGGCTGTTGCTACGCTTTAACACCCTGGCTGGCGTATTCGTACGGATAGAACACCGTGGCAAGCGCTGCGGATACCCAAGGCACCCATCCGAGCCTCCTCGGGAATACCTGATGAGGGTCTGCGCAAACAACCCACATGTAAGCGCCGAAACCCTCGCAGCCTTCATGCGCCTAGCAAGTAGTATCGACAGTATATGCTTCGCGCCCTCCCCCGCGCGCAACACCCACATGGATCGCTCTCAACGGCGCTTACTTTTACGGGCTTTAAAGTCACGGCAATAAAAGGGGATTGCGTTTTTTGCGGTTTCGGTATATAATTAGATGAAGCGGAAATGCTTTGAGATATTTTTGTATTTGTGCTAATATTTTTCTTGACTTTGACGATAATAACCTTAGGAGAATGTTAATGTTCAACTTTAACTTCAACTCTGATATCGGCATAGACTTAGGGACAGCAACAGTTCTTGTTTACGTTAAAGGTCAGGGCATTGTTCTCAAAGAGCCATCGGTTGTAGCTATTAATAAAGATACAAACAACATATTATCGGTTGGTGAAGAGGCGCGTAGTATGCTTGGACGCACGCCGGGCAACATTATTGCGATACGCCCGCTGCGTGAAGGCGTTATATCAGACTACGATATTACAGAGCGGATGCTGAAATACTTCATACAAAAGGCAATCGGCAAGCCGATGCTATTTGGTATGAAGCCGCAGATAGCTGTGTGTGTGCCTTCTAATGTAACAGAGGTAGAACGCCGTGCAGTGGAAGATGCCACCCGGCAAGCCGGAGCGCGAAGGTATTTGTTATAGAAGAACCTATAGCGGCGGCGATAGGGGCTGGGATAGACATATCGCGGGCGTGCGGCAGCATGGTAGTAGATATCGGTGGCGGCACTACAGATGTGGCGGTTATTTCGCTGGGCGGTACGGTTCTAAGCCAGTCTATCAAGATAGCCGGAGATAACTTCGATGACGCGATAATACGCTACATGCGCAAGAAGCACAATCTGCTGATAGGCGAACGCAGCGCCGAAGAATTAAAGATCCACATAGGCACAGCGTTTGACAGAACAATACCGGTTTCTATGGATGTACGCGGGCGCAATCTTGTTACCGGGCTTCCGCGCACGATCACTGTCACATCCGACGAAATGATGGAGGCTCTGTTCGAATCTGTTACGGCAATAGCGGACACCGTGCACAGCGTACTTGAGAACACCCCGCCGGAACTGTCGTCCGACATAGCCGACAGAGGCATAGTAATGACAGGCGGCGGCAGCTTGTTGCATGGCCTGGATAAATTGATAACACATCGCACGGGCATTAACGCTGTTATCGCGGAAGAAGCCATATCTTGTGTGGCAACCGGAACTGGGCAATACATAGAGTTCGCCACATCGGCAGTAGGCAGCGAGCTCATAGCAAAAAGCACAGAGCGAAAACCGAGGAGATATAGATACTATGATTAGAGGAATATACGCCTCCGGCGTGGGCATGAAGACGAATATGAACCGCATGGATGTTATCGCAAACAACCTAGCTAACGCCGACACAGTAGGGTTTAAGCGCGAACTACCTGTTCAGCGCTCATTTACCGAACACTTTATGCATGCTATTGGCGGGTCTCACTCAGATCGTTTTGGGCCAACCCATATCGGTAATGTGCGCCTTGGTAACTTTGTGGATGAAGTGCATATAGACTTCCGTAGCGGGTCCTTGCGCCAAACATATAACCCGCTGAACATGGCTATTATCGGCGAAGGCTTCTTTGCGATATCAGCCACAGGCAGCAATGGCGAAACCACGCAGAGGTTTTCACGTAACGGAGCGTTTGTGCTGGCCAATGACCGCACGTTGCGCACACCGGAAGGGCACGCTGTGCTGGGTACTGATGGCAACCCGATAACAGTACCAGATGGCGAACTTTCTATAAACGGAAATGGCGAGATACATGTGCGTACCCCAGGATCTGAAACATTTACCCATGTTGGAACCGTACAGATTGTCAATTTCGAAAACCCACAGTCACTCCGCCCCTTCGGAGATAATTTGTTTAACACAACACCGGAATCTACGATGGTTGCCTTTACAGGCAATGTGGCCAGCGGGTATTTGGAAATGTCTAACATTAACGTTGTGCGTGAAATGGTGGAGATGATAGCGATACAGCGCAACTACGAAGCAAACCAGAGAGTTCTGACTATTGCGGATAATACGCTTGGCAGAGCTGTTAATGATATAGCGCAGAGGTAGCAGTACAGGATAATAACACCCAAATAGCAGAGCAACAGCACAGAACAGGAGGCCCATACAATGATGAGATCCCTTTGGACTGCCGCATCCGGTATGTCCGCGCAGCAGTTACAGGTAGACACAATATCAAACAACTTAGCTAACGTAAACACAACCGGCTACAAAAGGGAGCGCCAGGAATTCAGCACGCTGTTCTACGATACATTGAACCGCGCTAATTTGGATCCGGCAAACCCGCCAGGCCGCCCGGTTAACCTGCAAGTAGGCTTGGGTGTGCGCCCTGTGGCTACAACGCGTTATTTCAATCAAGGTTCGCTTCAGCGTACAGATAGGCCATTGGACGTAGCGCTAAACGGCCCCGGCTTCTTTATGGTACGGCGCTCCTATATGACCGACGATAACGAGATCATCGGCTATACCCGTGATGGGGCATTTCAGGTTTCGCCGAACGAAGACGGAGAGCTGATGATTGTAACAGCCCTTGGCTTCCCTATACTGGATATTGAAGGAGAGCCAGTAGTGCTTCCTTCAGTTGAAGACGGCGGGCCGCCTACAGATTCTCACATTATAATAGGCTTGCAAGGTATAATAACTTGGATGGATCCGGAGGCTGAGGACAACTCGGTTATCACGCACGATCAGCAGATAGCGGTAGTGCGCTTCCCTAATCAGCAAGGCCTTGAAGGCATAGGTAATAATCTGTTCGTGTCTACTGCGGCGGCTGGTGAGCCTATCATGCTGGCGACCGATCCGCCAGGCTTCTTCCCAGCTTCGTCCGGCATCAACCAAGGCGTGCTGGAAATGTCTAATGTGAATATTGCCACAGAAATGATATCTCTTATAACATCGCAACGCGCGTTTGAACTAAACTCCCGCGCGATATCCACATCGGATCAGATGCTGCAGGAAGCCGTAAACCTGCGCAGATAAGGAGCCAAGCCAAACATGATAAATCCTATTTCAAATACAAACTTGCATTCCGGCATAAGCGCGCAGTTTGAAGCAGCGCGCATGAGCCAAGAACAAAACAGCTTTGAAGCAGCACTGAATAACGCCCAAAACGATCTGCAAAGTTTGGACGACGTACAGCTTAGGAAGGCAACCAAGGAATTTGAAGCATTCTTCCTAAATATGATGTTCCGTGAAATGCGTAGCACTGTCGGGAATGAACATAGCTTTCTGCCACAAAGTAACGCCGAACGCGTCTTTCAAGAAATGCTGGACGAAGAAAAGGCAAGAGCAGCCACAGCGGCTGGCGGCATAGGCCTTGCAGACATGATGTTCCGCCAAATAAGGGGATCTATGCCAATTCCACCAAGCAATATCTAATCTCTGCGTTCCCGTGCCGTAAAATGTTTCCCCATTAAAAAAACCTCCTTGCAGATATTTCCCTACATCAGGAGGTTTTTTAATGCGGTTCAGGTTATACTACTCTGTTGCTTGCAGGAAGCGTTGTAGCATGGTGGCCATCTCGGCTCGTGTGGCGTTGCCGCGTGGGTTAAAACTGCCATCCGGGTGGCCGGAAATTATTTCGGCCTTAAACAGGTGCTCTATTGCGTGTGCGGCGTAATCAGCCACATCGGCTTGGTCTGTGAAGCCATCGAACGGCGCGGCGTTTGGCAGTTCTGCGCCTGTGGCTACGGCAAAGTTGAACAGGATTGTGGCCAGATCTTGGCGCGATATGTTTTCGCCGGGTGAAAATTGGCCGTTTCCGGTGCCAACCACTATGCCATTGGCCTGCGCCCAGGCAACCGAGTCAGCGTACCAAGCACCGCTGTCTACATCGTTAAAGGTGCCGATACCGGCACTGGGTGTACCGGATGCGCGGTGAAGGACGGTAACGAGCATTGCTCTGGATGACGTGTCATTCGGGCCGAACAGCCTATCATCCATGCCAACCATCAGGCCGCGCTGGAACATAAAGAATAATGCGTCAAGAAACCAGTCGTTAATGCTAAGATCATCGAAGAGAGCGGCGAACTGCTGGCGCGTCATGCCTTCGGCCTGTTGCTGTGTGGTTGCCGTAGCCTGCGTCGCAGCAGTTGTTTCAGGAGTAGCGGCGGCTGCCGGTGGCGGTGACGAACTCGAATCAGAATCGTTGTGCCCTGACGGGCCACTTGGCGCTGTCGGTTGGTTGTTTGGCTGATCCGGCGGGTTCGGTGGGTTCGGCGGGGGCAGCGGGTTTGGTGGTGTGCCGCCCGCTTCAACGATGTAGAAGTTTTGCGCAGATCTCCGCAGAGAGTTGGTTTCAGTTTCGCGGAATTCGGCGGCTATGGTGTTTCGGCCGGGCTGGATGGCCGGGTGTTCGTTGAATGTTTGCGCACGCACTGTTATCACGGTGCTGCCTTCTTCGGCAAAATAGTCTATGTCGCGCGTCAGCAGCACACCGTTCAGCCACATGTCTATGAAATATTCATAATCGCCCACCGAGATGAATGGTAGGTCGTCGTCCACGGGAAGAGTGATCACGTCTGGTAAGCGGTAATCTATTGGGAAGCCCTGATTAACGTATTGCGTTGCCCAATCTACGTTTAAGTCAGTATTTTCTAAAATTTCCAGCGTAAAGGTCGCGTGATCGTCATCGAAGCTTGGATCGCTGTTTTGCATACGTACAGTGAATGTGTAGTCGCCATACGTCATCGGCACACCGTATAATTCCCCGGTATCTGTATTAAGGGTGATGCCGGGTGGCAGATTTGCCGGATCCAGCACTGTCCATGTTACCATGTTGACGGGGCTTTCGTTATCGCTTTGAATAAGCGCGCTGTATGGCACAAATCGCACGGCGGGGCGGAGCCTTTCCGTAACAATATTAGGGCTCACCGAGTGCCCGCTTATACTGATCTCCCTTTGTTCGCGCCCACCGCCGGGTATGTCGTAGCTTATCCTAAGCACACCGCTTACCGCGCCTGTGTCGCCGCTTGCGTGCAGGCGTAACCTTACCACGTTCTGCAATTCGCCGTATTGATTATCTCGCGTTGCGGTTGCAAATGGTAGCAAGGTGTGGCCTGAAGAATGGCCAAGCATGGCGGAATTATAGAGTGTAAAGCGGTCCGGGTTCACGGCTTCAACCCTGAGCCCGGTTATCGGCGCGTCTCCGATATTTGTAATTAAGATATCATGGAACACGTTGCGGCGATCGAAGAACACATCTCGGATAGGGCGGCCTAACGCGTCGAAGTTTTCCGCGTTAGTGCTGTTTACGCCGTTAATGAATAGTTGCGGCCCGCCCAGGTGCTTCTGTACAAATGTAACCCAGTAATTTCTCTGCCTGTCGTCCGGCGATATGGTGCTATATAGCACCGGCCAGCCTCCGGCGAAGTTATGAGAGTTAATACCGCTTGTTTGCTGGGCTCCGGCTTCCCCGTCGTGCCCAGCAAATACCCTATAGCCGGGCGGAGTTGTGAATGTTGGCCGGAGAGACAACAACAGGCCGGGCGTGCTGTTTGTTGTTAACACGGTCTGGAATCCGCGGTTGTATGAATATGTGTCGTGGCGTATCGGCAGCACATAGGTATCGCCAAGGTCTATTTCAGCCGCGCCGGTAATATTTAGTGTTGCTTCCGGCAAGGGCAGCCGATCTGGTTGTTCTATTGGGTCTGAAGCTGTCCGATGTATCTGTACGGCGAATCGTTCTAAGCCGGATAAAATCATTGACACGTCTCCGTCGTTTTCCTGTAGAACAAACGCATTAACAGGTTCACGGCTGCCTGACCCAGGCCCTAAAACTAGAGGATTGTGATTCCATAAAGTGCTAGTTACTTCACTATGACCAACCGGAAAAAGTTGGTTTATTTGCATAGCAAAAGGAGTTCTGTATGAAGCTAGAAATCCATTAAATATGCGCACTCGGGAGCTCCGTGGCGTATCTCTGAAGGCATCTCCCCAACTCAATCGCCAAAAAATAATACTATGTTGAGTAGGTGGTGGTGGAAGCTCACCAATATCGAAGTGAAAAACACTTATATTTGGAAAAACACCTTGCGTTTGCTGAGTGATAGTAGGCGGCCCATTTGGAAATATTTGAACCGATTGAGAGATATCCAGTGTTGGATCACCGAAAAAGAATTCAAAATTCAGCCATTCATTCAGCACGCTTGTGGGCTGGGTTGTTATGTCTATAATATATCTCCGGTTGCCTAAGCTGAACGGGCTGCCATCTCCCGTGATCAGTTCCAGATATCCGGTGGCTTCCCACACATTCGGCAACATCAGGTCTATATAACCGGGGACTACAAATGCGATGGGCGTAGTTCCGTCTCCACCGTGTAGTTCGTCCCTAGAATGCTCGTCATACCTTCTAATCACCTGAAAATCTCTTGGGTTTCTGTCGGTGTGGTTTGTGTCGATCGAGATCATGTCCAACCGAACCAGCCTTAGTTCAGGCGGGGAAAGGTGGCTTAGATCAACATTGAACCTTCTGTACGGCAGCGGCATAAGAGAGCGGCCTACAGGCATTGGCGGGTCGTTAGTAAATGTTTTTGGGTGCGGGTATACGGTAGTGTATACGCCGCCGGCAAAGAAGTTGATTTGTGTGGTTTCGTCTGGGTCGGTGGTTTGGGAATAAACACCGAAGGTGTGCCTGCCGATAGTTGCATTGCTTTCGGGTGTGTAGAACCACTCCACGATAGTGGTGCCGCCGTATTGAAACTGTACTTCATACGGAAAGAACGCGTTGTCTTCCAGACGAATGATGAAATTGCCATCATTGTCAAAGAATTCTTCGGCGTATGGGTTGCCTTGGTGCCCTACAGTAACTTCGCGGCGGTGCAAATTATAGATCACGACGGAATAATCTACGGCTGTGACGGTAAGGGCCAGGCTGTGTGGGCTTTCAGCGTATTCCCAACCCTGGTGCGCACGTAGTGTCCACAAGCCGGCATCGTCGGCTGT
>Ga0131853_10024695_pt1 | contig 10837 bp, 7 predicted proteins | sample TergutLab28metaG_FD_92764 | JGI IMG/M metagenome (GOLD analysis project Ga0131853, IMG submission 92764) | Labiotermes labralis P1 segment gut microbial communities from Petit-Saut dam, French Guiana - Lab288 P1 (version 2) (version 2) | ecosystem: Host-associated > Arthropoda: Insects >... | reverse complement strand
TAACTCCGTAACCGTCCAAAATCGGACACATGTTTATATGAACTTTTTTGATCACAAAGACCTAGGAAATCACCTCCTGCAGTTATGTCCTAAAGTCGTGAAACACCCTGTATATATATATATTTCCATTGAAGATGTTCATTTTGCTACCACTTGCACTCTGCTGTATGGGACAGCTGCACCTATTTCACCCTCCTCTCCCTAGCTATACCACTCACTTTAACACTCACAATCACTGCACCCAGACACACAGTGAACTTACATAAAGGTAAAGGTAAAAGGCAGTCCCATTACAGGCCTGGACAGGCCCAGAGGGTTCCAGGAAGTTAAGGCTCCCAGATTTCGTGACAACGGCACAGGATGGTGGTAAGGTTGTCAGCCTTACGTACCGGCTGCTTTTACCCCCAGGAAATTCTCCTGGTACTCATTTCTGTTAGAGCCTGAGTCGACCCCAGGGCCATAGTGCGATCGGAAGGACTTTATGTCAATGAAAAATCCACTGACACCAGCTGGGATCGAACCAGCGACCGTCCGATTTGTAGCACAGCACCTTAACCACTGAGCTACCGCGGTCTGCAGTGAACTTACATGTTGCATATAATTCTCACAATAAACAACAACAATTTTCCTAAGCAGCCTTCAATGAGCAGTTCTTACAACTGACACAAATATGTACCATGAGGTAACAACTTAATTCTTACATAATGCACAGATCAGTGGGGCATCCTAAGCAACAAGCAACAGCACTAACAACCACAGTGCAATATTCACTGTGTCACCTTGTCAATGAATGTGCAGCCATGTAGACCGGTGATCTGGCAACGTCGCACATCAGGCACCTTGAAGTACGTATGTAACAGCAAGTTGAAGCTGAATGTAAGGTCTTTGCTGGGATTGTACACCCCTATGTTGAAGTGCAACTCCTTCTCTCGTAATATCAGTCTGTATGTGAGGCGGAACCTGCGACAAGAACCAGTATATATTAGGTCACCTGCAAATATGTCCGGCACACAACAAACATGCAAAAATATTTGTATGCATCATCTGTAGTAATGTCTGGTGCAAGACACAAGATGCAATATCTGCCTCACATGGATAATGTGCAAAAGCATACGGTACATTTGCAAAAAATAGCTGATTACATCTGACAACCTGCCACAAGATCCAGCATGTGACAGCCAATTTATAATCACAAGCATATATGACGGCCGGTACACAACAGAAACTAACACCATGTTCGTTCACCAAATGAACATCCATTAACCTTTTGACGCCTAATGTCAACTATAGTGGTTGTACCGCACCGCTAACCTCTAAAGTTGCATTTTATATATTTATTCAACAAATAAAGGCACAGAATATTTTAAACATAGTATATACTCTCTGTCTTTTTCTCTTCAAAATGCAGTTTGTTTCATAATTCTAACTTATTTGGTTCCCGTATTATTCACATTTTATATACAGGGTGTGCTAAAATTAAAAAAATAATTCCAGCGCCAAAAGGTTAAACGACATAGGCTAAACAGGGGGTCATGTGTGATAGAATTCATACCTCACAGAAGGAAACAGAATGAATACATTCACAGGACAAAATCTGATACCTGACTAACTAACGAACTAACCAACCAATTAATTAACTACAGACAGCAGAGTCTTTCTTGAGAACCAAACAGTCTCTTGCCCTTCAATAAATCCCCCACACTTTATGCCCTGTAATCACTCATCACTATATTGACAAGGGCCTGCCATTTGTCCCTGTCCTAAGCCATGTTACTCAAGTGCATGCCCTCCCAGCCTGTTTCCTTTAACACCAGTTACACCTAGGTCTTTCAAGTGGTATCCTTCCTTCTTGTTCCCCTTCAAAACCCTGCATGCACTGATCTTCTCCCCATACATTCAGCATAATATGAGGATATGTGAAACAAACTCAAGTCTTTTGGCATGACTGGCGTATGAGACGGAGTGAAAGGTAAAGAACACATGAACTGACACGGTACTTGGTTTCACATGTTACAGTATGTTGTTGGAAAAGACTTTGTTATCATCCCAAACAGCAGGCTCTAGGTATTTCTAATAAAATTTCATCCCCACCAGTGAAAACGATGCTCTGGTCTGTTCCTAAGCAGTTCCTTCATCTGACAGTATTTTACAGCACTGTTGCAAATACAAAAGTCTTAGTTGGTCCAGGAATTTGAAGGTGTCATTGTGAATGAAGCACGGTCGTATAAATCCATATTTCAACTGGCTTGATAGATGGCAGAAGATTCACCTACAACATGAACTCCTCTAAGAGCACGGTGAAGAAAATTTATGAAAGACTGGAGCAAGGACAAACTTAACTTACGTTCAAACATAACACAGGGGTAGCGAGTTGCAAGGTATGTGCTCATTTCCCAGGATTTCATTTCAGAATTCAGTTATATCAAAACACTTTGCAGGGCCTTTCAAGCTAAAGACATTCAATATGCATGACACACGAGACAAATCACTGCAGCATAAAATATGTGAGAAAGCAAACAGTGCACTGCTGACTGCAACAGTGCACTGCTGACTGCAAACAGTGCATTGCTGACTGCAACAGTGCACTGCTGACTGCAACGGTGCACTGCTGACTGCAACAGTGCACTGCTGACTGTAACAGTGCACTGCTGACTGTAACAGTGCACTTCTGACTGCAACAGTGCACTGCTGACTGGAACAGTGCACTGCTGACTGCAAACAGTGCACTGCTGACTGGAACAGTGCACTTCTGACTGCAAACAGTGCACTGCTGACTGGAACGGTGCACTGCTGACTGCAACGGTGCACTGCTGACTGTAACAGTGCACTGCTGACTGCAACAGTGCACTGCTGACTGCAACAGTTATTCCTTTGGTCACATATGTGAAAAAAATGGATAAAAATGTTTTTGAGAACTCTTTTTAATGTGGCTTATTATATTTATTATATCCGCATTCTAACTGAATATGTTTTTCAGGGCTTTTTTGATTTAAAATGTTGCAAAAAGTGGTGTAATTTCAGAATAATATCCTCTGTGTGCATTAACAGCTTATTGTGTTATGAGACAAGCACAGACAAATGAACACACATGAAGAAACACACAAACACACTCACAAAAGAACAAAAGCAGCAGAAGTGGGAGGTTTATGTGTGTTAGCTGTTGCAACGTAAATCCACGAAATCAAACAAACTGATCCCTAGATTCAATAACACTTTGTCATGACCTGCTATAAATCACCAAATTCCTCATGATACAGTTTCTCCAGCGTGCTGTTGGTCTTTCATTCTTAGGTCAAACAGCATCATAGCAACTATTTTTGAAAACCCTCGGTCTATATTCTTTTTTCCCATACGGTGAAAGACCAAATTTCACACCCGTATTAAACAACAACAATAATTATAGTTCCCTATACTTTAATCTTCATGTCTGAAGATAAAAAATGAGGATAACAAAAGATTCTGGAATGAATGGTAGTGAGCATTCCCAAAATTAACCTGCCTTTCAGTTCTTCATGAATGCAATTTTCATGTGTTAATGTCGTTGCAAAATACTGTGAGAAGTACCACATTCTAGAACAAGAAATTAACTATCTTCAGGTTGCGATTTTGACCTATGTTCTCTGATAAGACACAAACATATGCTTAATTTTCTCAACATTTACTTCTAGGCGAACCTCACTAATGTTTTTTCTATTTTTCTTTAAAGTATAGTGGACCATCAGTAACGTGACCCTGGTAATCTGGTTCCCTGGGTGATCCAGACAATTTTGGGACAAATATAGCCCCATATTCCCCATTGAAATTATTATTACTGTATATTATTTTTATGCTTTTAGGCACAAGCATTCCCACTTTAAGAGTTTTACTTTAGCAGTGAGTGACGATTCTTTACATGTTACCTGTACCCAAGGACTTTCCGCTTAGTGGTCCAGATTTCCAGGTAATCCAGACCACCCCACACAGTCCAGATGAGTTGGGGGACTACTGTATTTAGGTTTCTGCCCAATAAATTAAAATTGCCAGCACAGGGACAAAGCAGATGTGCCCCACAGAATTCCAATCCCTCCAGGATTACTTGGACATTCGTAATGACACATTCTAAAGCAAAGCTGAAAAGCAATGACAAAAAAGCATCTCCTTGTTTCAGACCACCCTGAACAGGAAATGTGGCGGCCAACTGTTTGCTTCTCTAGCTAGACTTTGCTTTGAATTTCATTCAAACACATTTTAATCAATTTTTTTCTATTTTTTTATTTCCATTGTTACACCGTGCGTGTTGTCGGGTCACTCAATTATTACACCAACTACTGCACTCATATAAAATTTACACATTAAAACACTGAAACTGCTCCGACATGTTTCGGTCCTAAGACCATCATCAGGGAGCTGTATTTCTTTGCCTTGTTAAAGTCACATTAAAAGCCACATTAAAACCAGTCATAAATTAAGTGCCCTGCTATGGATGTGCATTCTGTGCTTCGCACATCCATAGCAGGACACTCTTCGCAACATAACATTACACAACATGGCATGCTGCCACAATACCCTACTAGCACAACAAAGTTAATTTATGACTGGTTTTAATGTGGCTTTTAATGTGACTTTAGCAAGGCAAAGAAATACAGCTCCGTGATGATGGTGTTAGGACCGAAACATGTCGGAGCAGTTTTAGTGTTTTAATGTGTAAATTTTATATAAGTGCATTGGTTGGTAAAATAATTGAGTGACATTTTAATCAAATTAATCAGTAACACTGGTATACCCTACTCAGTGAGAATATTAGAGGAATCTTCGCCCCCTAGAGGTCACACGGGATTAACAAGACACCAAAAACATGATCATACAGGAAAGTGAGGTGGAAAGACCTATGAAACTGGTGGAGGATTCTGTTGTGTAACATCTGTAGAAGCCTAATAGGCCTAATGATGAAAGGAATGGTGTTGGTCATGGCAATTTGATGCACCTATTAGTCCTTATGGCCCAGGCTTTAACCCCAGTGTAACCCCTGATGGCTGGAGTTATCTTCACTTTAAATATCCATGTCTGCACCCACGTGCAACAGCACTGTTCACGTTGGGCATGAAGAGTTACATTTAACAGGACATGGGCATCCCATTGACCCAATAAAAGTTAGGGGCAAGATATATGTTGATTACACTTACGGATAGTTCCACATAGAGCGTGTAAATTCACTATCCATGATAGAGAATATGGCCTCCACATCCCCACTAGGAAGACGTTCAGGGGCCTTTTCCAAGTTCCAACGTATGATGCGGGCAAAGCCATGTTGTGGCCCAAAGCTCCACTGTCCAAACTGGGCTGTCAGATGAAAATATCTGGAATTACTATATGTTACTATATTATGGCAAAATGTACCAATAGGGTTCAAAACATATGACTGCCTTGTCATTAGTGGCAGCTAAACAGTTTTCACTGGCAACTAATTTATCACTTGGTGAAGAGGAGATGGGTTTAGGAATTGTGGCAACCTCACTTTGTCACTTGTGGCACAGAGGAAATGGCAAGCTGCATCCACAGAAGTAATATAATGTAATAAAAATGTAATAGTATAATAGTTTACCCTCTGTCACATTTGATTTAACATCTTTTCATATGGTTGGCTTTCAGGTGTTCAGCATAAACAATAGGAATACAAAAATCTTGTATGCTAATCATAGGTGAGTAAGGCACTGGAAAATACAGATATGCCTTTTTCTGGTGACCAAACATTTAACTGGCTAGGAGACACAGGTTTGTGCCATGAATAGGTTACGATAAGCATACTTACGGAAAACGAATGGAATGCCTCCGCGGATTGCCTTCTTGCCATCAAATATTGCTTGTTTACTGCAACAAGAAATAAATGCATTCTCAATGTGAAAAGGAGACACACTGCACCTAAACCCCACAGAATAATGAGCTCTGCAGAACTCATGGCACCCACTTTTATTTGAACGGAAGAGTTATATAATTCAGCAACTCCTTCCTGTGTTCCACGTTTCACACAAATTTTGTAGGTATGTTATGGAAAGCACTCAAAGCAGCTGCATGTAATGGAGTCTTCTTAGGTGACCAAACGTGTGCATATGCAGTTCATGTTCAGCATTTCAGACACTGTCTGTGTTTTAGGTTTCTGTGACTGTGCATCGTGAGCAAATTGTGAAGTGACAGAGAAAACCAACAAGCTGCAACAGTTAGATGTTTATTATCAATATTTCCTCAACATGTTTTGGGCATCATTATGCCCATCTTCAGGAGAACACCCTGCAACGCAGCACCCCACAACCACTACCAACCACATCCAGCAGAACCAGTGCAGCACACCGTGTGCAGTAACACACATCTTGTTGTCCTGAAGATGGGCATAATGATGCCCAAAACATGTTGAGAAAACATTGATAATAAACATCTAACCGTTGCATCTTGTTGGTTTTCTCTCTCACTTCACTGTCTGTGTCTTCATCATAAGTGGGTGATATCATTCATAAGTGCTGTGGTTCCCCACTGTAATTATGCCAATGGTATGGTCTAGGAGCTCAGTGTCCTGTTCACAGGGAACAGTGGGCACAGACAAGCAATCAGTCATCACAGTCCCATGTTGCTCAATCTGCACATACCATTACATTAGCTGTCATATATCAATCTTTGTCATGCCTTTTCATGGCCCCCTTAACTAAGCACGTTAATAGCCAGTTACCATGAGATACAACTGCAAAATCTGAGGTACCTACAGTAGCGTTACTGAAGACTAACGTCTTCTGGCATGTGACGTTTTGTCTCATTGGGATACTTCCTGACACTCTCAGGATTGCAGTGCCTTCTACTTCATGGTCAAGCAGTTCAACAGCCATTGTGGGACAAATATGAGTGCTACATAGGACATCTCTGGGAATCTGATACCCACATCAACCTCACATACATACATACATATATACATACATAACATGCACTATTTTTTGTGGGTGTTTGTTCTTTAACTGCTTGATCCTTCAGATGAAGGCACCATAACTCTTTGAGCTGTCACAACTCACTCACCCAACAACATGGTGTCACATACCGTACCTTCATGTTACACCATGTCAACTGGTAAGCAATTATGTATGTTTTGAAGGAAAAGCCTTCAGGCAAGCAGTACACTGTACAGATGGAGGCACTTCAGTGCTTAGAAACTTCAGTAACTATTTTCTGACTGTCATGATATAACATCCCAGAAGCCTCCATCTTTAGCTGAAGTCGATGGGACTAGAAGAAATTAGTTCACCACAGGGCGCTGGGCAAGTACTGCATACAGTATGAATGCAGCATGGTTTATGATGGAATAGACAGGCTGTCTAATCAAAGTGAGGTGCAAGGTGCATGCACAGCACATGTTGCTATTCTGACCAACACCACCAGACAAACTTCAGTGACACAAAACTGCAGCCAAGAATGACAGGCAACAAGGGCCACTTAGTGAACAATGTTTATCTAGACTGGGCTGTACTGCAGCTTCAAAAGAGATATGGAGTTCAACCTTCTTCATCAGTCAGCGCACCCACCCACCAATGTACTTCAATGAGACACGGCCACCAAAAATAATCAGAAAGACAGGGCAATAAACAGGAGTGCCCAGGTTTGAGCAACAGGATGAACTGGGAGAAATGCCTGTATGACTCTGTCCAACATTGCTGCTTGCCTGGAACAGGACATGAACTGACAGCATGCTATACATGAGTCACCTATATCATTTTCAAAAAAAAAAAAACCCTGATGATAGAAACAAAAACAGATTCTGAAACAATGCCTACAAACGCACATTTACAGATGGCTCTATGATCTATTGGGATATCCTATGTGTAGATGTGCTTTAGTTACTGCCATGAGCCAGATACCGATCTAGAACTCAATCAATGAAAACACACAACATGGAACAAATCCAGCAACAAAATAAAAACACTATGGGTGGAATACCTGTGTAATAGTTTGTTAGTAAAGTTTACAATCGAGTGAGTAGCACTACTTCTTCATATCTGAGAGGTCCTGGGTTCAACAACTGACCCAGGAACTGTTGATCCTGAGGTTTTATGACTTACATCAGCCTAAGCAAATATTTCGATAGTACCTTCAATTAGAACATTGCCACTTCCTTCCATATCCTTTCCAATTCACTGTTCAGTGATCATCCAAACATTTGATGCTACAATCTGAGCTACTGACAGTGTCACAACATAATGAAACTTACATACATAACTTGAGAATGTTTGAAAATGGAAGTATCTGGGAACAACCAACACATGTAAATAAGGCTTATTTTGAAGCTACAATGATAATGATGATGATGATGATGATGATGATAATAATAATAATAATAATAACAATAAATTTCAAAATGTCCTCTCCACATTCCAAAATGCTGAAGGCAGAATACAAAATAATTTTCCCTACTGTTTGTATGGATACAAAACTGCCACTGGGTGACAACCCAATTGCAGTTTATTATTATTATTATTATTATTATTATTATTATCTCTTACTCTGAGGAAAGAAAACATGGTAGAGTGTTCGGCTTTGCTGTGTAGTAATGTAATGAGGATAAGTGAGTAGGACTGATAGAAGCAGAATAATGAGATGGGCTGGACATGACGCAACCACAGGAAATGCACAGAAAATCTCGTAGGAAAATCTCTTAGACAGAAAGAAACGGGCAATATTGAGTCCGAACAATTCTCAGCAGAAAGTTCTGACCAAACGAGGACGGTCAGTCATAGCACATTCGACGTACGAAGAAATGACTGCGGATGAGATCGAAACTAGGCGTACCTGAGGAAAGGCATGGTAGCGTGAAGAGCGGAGGGAAGGGCGTGCTGTGGGTCATTAGTCGCGCGCACAAAAACAGCCGACTGCTGCTGCAGAGCTGAAGGCCGCTTTTTGCCCCTAGCTGGGCTCCAGCGCTGCAGCGAACGAGATTTTTGTGGCTCCCAGCTACACTGTCCGTTGAAACACACGCACGGTACAGTAATCTGGGTCTATAACCTCGCGATCTATATCACGAAACCAACCGATATCTCTTTATAAGTTATTTACAGACTCTATTTGAAGTGACTGAGTACGAGTCCATACGGATATAGAAGGGAGAGCCAATCGGTCGCGGTCTACTTTAATATACAGCATTAGTATTTACCTTGAGGTATAGTAGTTCCCGTTTTTAATCCATCATCACACCACGAAGACGTAGGGGGAAGGCGACGCATAGCTCCACTTATTATTAATATCGGCATTACCCGGAGATGGTCAGTTTCTCCCCAAACCCCGCTCCGGAGGAAGCCCCCACCCCCCTTACCCACTGGCTCAGAAGGTTGGGTGGGTCCCTAGTCAGCCTGGACTCTATGGAGAAGATACAAATCTGTACGTTTCCCCGGTCCACCAGCCCACCACCTCCGACTATAGGAACAGATGTCTCCGCCAAGATCCAAACCAAGTACTTCAGATTATTATCGATACGCCTAAAACTATATGTGTGAAACTTGATGGATTTATTTCTGGTTTACTTGCTACGCGTTCTGAACAGAGTATTGGAACGGACGATGAAGTTGGCCCAGTTCGAGGCACTTATCATTCCGGCGAATTGCTGGAGGGCCTGAGGTAAGTGAGGAGAATCTCGGTCACGCGCTCCAGTCTCGCATTATTAACCGACGACCTCCCGAATACGAAATATAAATTATACTCACTGAGCCACAACGTCCGGAAATTTCATGCACTTTTACCCAATTTGAAGTGGTTTACGTGTTCAAGATTTCTATCAATGGGCTAGGCGTGTTTGTTTGTGTGTCTCACATTGAAAGGAGTTGCTGAAACGAACGTCGAAACACAGGCTCTAGCGGGCCACATCCGACTAGAGAGATGCTGCCGGCTCACAGAACATAACAAACATGCGTATTTTGGCGAAATGCTTTACTGTATGAATTTCTGTTTCTATTAGAGTCAGTCGCAACTTGCATCTTCCAACACATTCAATGATTGCGTTACTTCAGTTACATCTGTTTCATTCCCAGCATGTTTCGACCCTGCATGTCGGGTTTACGTTTCGGATCATTCAAAGCGTGAATCGAATAGCCCTTCCTGTGCCACGAACCATAACGTTAATCGTAATCATTGGCACGTCTTGGTTATACGTTTATTATCATGATGATGATCATCACAAATATTCCCAAATTAAATAAAAATTGTCAATATCATCGTGTGACAACTGGAGAGGGCCGAGTGGGGGGAGGGGGGGTCGAGATATTAAAATTTGTCGACACATTCCAAACTTGGTAAATTTCGAACAACAACAACAACAACGACAACAAGCAACCTACATGCGAATCTGTGCGTATCTAGACCGTACCTCGTGCAATATTTATCGGACTGAAAACATTGCGACCGTGAGTAAAAGATAAAAAAGAAATCCACATTTTACGACCAGTAAACTGTTCGTTTAAGGCTTATGGTGTTGGGGATAGCTGAGTGAGTGAGCGGATGAGCCCTAACTGTTTATCGACGCCTAAGGGTTTTACCTCCCTACCAATCATAATTACACACACACCACACCACACACACACACACCACACACGCACACACACACACCACACACACCCATACACCACACACACACCCATACACACACCACACACACCCACACACACACCCACACACCACACACACACACACACTACACACACACCCACACCACACACACACACACACACCACACAAACCCACAAACACACACACACACCACACAAACCCACACCACACACACATAAATACACCCACACACACACACACACACACACACCACACACACACACACACACAC
>Ga0131853_10024694_pt1 | contig 10837 bp, 13 predicted proteins | sample TergutLab28metaG_FD_92764 | JGI IMG/M metagenome (GOLD analysis project Ga0131853, IMG submission 92764) | Labiotermes labralis P1 segment gut microbial communities from Petit-Saut dam, French Guiana - Lab288 P1 (version 2) (version 2) | ecosystem: Host-associated > Arthropoda: Insects >... | reverse complement strand
ATATTTGTCGATGATGGCGGGCTCGCCCCTCTGAACAAAATTGCCGCTTAGGGCTATTATGACCGTATCCGCGCCTGATGCTTCTTTTGCGCGCAAAATGTTGTGCAGATGACCATTGTGAAAAGGGTTGTATTCAGCTATTATGCCGCATGTTGATGCCATTAATGATGTGCCTCCATAAGTATAATAAAACCTCCCGAAAAGTCTCCCGGGAGGTTTTATTATATAATTTTTTTGCACAAATGTCTATGCTTCTATTCTTCTTCGCTAACCTTTTTTACAACTAGCAGCCTTTGACCCACACTTAATTCGGCACTGATATCCAGCTCGTTTATGTGTGCCAGCTCTTCCAATGATGCATTATATCTTTTGGCGATGCCCCATAGTGAATCGCCTTTTTGCACATACAGCACCACCATTGACGGCATTTGGTCCATTTCTTCACTGTTTATAGGGCTAAAATTTATGTCGGCGATATATTCTGCACTTATACTTTCCTGCACTGTTGTGTCCATGTTTAGCACAAAACGCAGTTCTACCTCGTCGCCCGACAACATATTAAAATTGATGTGGTCTATGGTCTGCTCTACAGACGCGCTCATACCAAGCCTTGCGCCCTTAGCCTCTACAACCTGTCTGATAGGCAGGCTGGCTTGATAGCTGTGCAATGGTGCCTCGTCAGAATTTGCTACATATAATATATTGGCTGAAACAAAACCTTCGACAACTACCTTGTCGTCAACTACCTTTATGTCTTCCAGATGTGCCAGGCCGTCTGCCGTTAATATCTGCAATATCTCGGGCGCGTCTTCCAATGCCACAACTTCTTTTACATTAAATTGATTGTTGTTACGGCATACCAGATGATTATATTCCAGCGGTACCTTCTTCATATCTAAATTTTGGTCGATGCAGTATGCATCTTCCAGCACAACCAGCTCTTTGTTATCACTTATTTTGATATCGGCACCTATTATTGCCTCCAGTGCAAGCACCCTATCTTCGCCATCCTCATCAGGATTAACACCAACAAGATTGTCTAGGATGCTTAAACCAACATCGGCGCGTCCACCATCTTTTGCGCCCGCCATATCTATAGAGCCGGAAAAAGGCAGCTCAAACTCTGCAATTTCTATCAAGCCATCCCCCTCTGACCCTTTATATAATGGCAGAACAACTAGGTAGCCCGATATGTCTACACGTCCATTAAACGCTCTGACTTCTTTATTGGCAATGGCAAAGCTGACGGATAACAGTTCGCGTATAGCGGGTTTATTTTTTGGCAAAACAACATCGTCTTTGATGGTAAATTCATCAAACTTTTTCTCGACGAGGCTGCTTATCACAAGCATTGTGTTTTTTTGTTGTGATGACGGCAGATTTGTTATACCGCGAACGATATCTGCCGATGTGTTTTCTGATACATCCACTACAACATCCACCACAGCACGATAATTTAACTTTCGGTCGTTGACGATGCGATATTCCATGTGAGCAATACTTGCAGAAAAATCTGCCCATGCATGAGGCAAAACGCCCTCCATGTTTAAAAAATCATCAACAGGCGCGAAGGTAGAAATGCTGTGCACACTGTTTTCGCCGTCTTTTGCCATGTATAAAATTTTTATGGCAAGTTTTCCTGAATAACTTATTCGCCCCGTTAACGAGTTTACTTTAGGAATAACTATCTGTGCCTCTGATTTTAATATTGATGATATGTCGGGTTTTATGTCCGGCACTATGATGTCGCCCTCCAGCAACACCTGGGTTGTTTCCCTGCCTATATGTTTGTTTATGGCCGCCTTTTCTCTAATCAGTTCCATCCTACCCCTCCTGCTAAATATATATTCTAACCATGCTGTTTAATTATATTGGCTTGACTAAAAATATATGACTACTATATGGCAGAGACTGACAAGAGCACCTTCCCGCTACCAACTTTATTCAATGCTGCTTGTTTAATAATACAAAGAATACAAGCCGGGCATCTCTACCGCGGCTTGTATTCTTTGCAAAACAAAATGAGTTAAAATAATAATTTTTTATTATTCATTTGAAATAAAAGGATTTACAAAAACTCTGGTTGCAAGTTCATTATCTAAGCCAAGCAACAAACCCTTGTTGTCACCGATTAGACGTAGTTTATCTAGTATTTCGTTTGCGCTTGCCTCTTCTTCTACCTGCTCATTTACATACCACATCATGAATTGGTAGCAAGCGTGGTCATTTTCCTTCATTGCGAGGGTAGCAATGTTATTTATGCTCTTTGTAACTTTTTGTTCATGCTCCAACACCATTTCAAAAATTTCATTAATAGAAGCAAATGAAGTTGGTGGTTTTTCAATGGCTTCAAAAGTTGGGGAAGCCCCGCGCTCTAAAATATACTCGTAGATATTCGTGCCATGAGCCATTTCTTCTTGGGCTTGGGCAAACAGCCAGTTTGCAGCCCCTTTAAGACCCATTCCGTCAGCTGTAGCCGACATGGAAAGATAGATATATGCAGAATAATATTCAGCGTTTACTTGTTCGCTTAATGCTGAGGTTAGTTTTTCACTTAACACAAGTAATCCTCCTTAGATTTAAGAAATTTTTTTATAAATTATTGTTTTGTTGCTCCACTACTTATCTTCCGAAAATTGGTCTTTGCCTACATAACACAAAGGGCAGGTAAAATCCTCTGCTAAATCGTCCCATTTTGTGCCGGGAGCAATTCCGTTATCTGGGCTACCTTCGGTTTCATCATACACCCAGCCGCATACATCGCAAATGTATTTCATGTGTTTTCCTCCTTGATTATTAATGGCTAAGTTAAGCTCAAAATATGTTTCATGCTTAAAAGTATAGCCTAATATTTAATTGTACGTAAAAAACCTGTCTTCTAAAATGAATAATGATAATGAGATTGTGCCGTATCACTAGCACACAGATGTCTTGCAGATAAATATAACATAAATTTTCGCCGGTTTCAAGAATAATTTTCGCCGGGGAGCAGACGATTCGCGTGCTTTGTCATTGCGGGCGGCACACCGCTGACAACCTACAATCCACTGAACACATTGGTAATGCCGGGAGATTGCGGGTCGGAGCCAGCAATGACAAGAGTGCGATTAACCCCATCTGTAGCCTGTGGTTAAATCGGTTGTTTCATAATTTTTACATAAAATTTTCGTTGCCTTGGCCCGTCAAATTCGCAGAAATACACACCTTGCCATGTACCAAGCACCAGCCTACCACTGTCTATAATAATTGTAACATCAGAGCCAACGGCACTTGCTTTTAGATGCGCTGCGCTGTTTCCCTCGCCATGCTGAAATTCTGCGCGGTTGGGATATGCTTTATCAAGGCCAAGCAACATGTCTTGCACAACATCGGGGTCGGCATTTTCGTTGATGGTTATACCTGCCGTGGTATGCGGGCAAAAAACAACCGCAATACCCTCTATTACACTGCTTTTTGCAACAGCCTCTTTTATGCTGGGCGTTATGTTTAGCATGGCTTGCTTGGATGTTGAAATGTTGTATTCAAATAACATGCCGTCCTCCTTATTTCAATTGCGCCTCTACTTTATCACGTACATCCCTTGCTGAAACAGGCTTGATGATAAAATCTGAAACACCTGCGGCAATCGCTTTTACCATGTATTCTTTAGTGATATTGCTTGTAAGAAAAATTATAGGAGTAGGATGACCCAGTTCTCTAATTTTTTCGGCAAAATCACAACCATCCATATCAGGAAAATCATCATCCAAGAGGATGAGGTCGGGTTTGGCAGTTTTAAGGTACCCCGCCAAAGATTCTAAAGAAGTTACGCCGATGAAGTTATATTTCAGGCCATCTAACGCAACCTTTAAATTTTTCAGCAAGATACGCATTTTGTTTATAGCCAAAATTGTTTTAGAGTTTTCGGGCGAAACAGAGCTCACAACAATTTCTATTTCGGGTTCGATTTGAACAACTTGTTGGTCTTTTTGTAAAAGGCCGTTTAGCTGCAATGCCTTTATGTCGGAGGCTAGCATGGAAAGTGATGTAAGGAAATAATTTGCAAATATTTCGAATTTCTCGTGACGGATTTTGCTGAAATCTTGGTTAATGTTAATTTGATTTCGGCAATCTTCTGCCAAACTTTCTGCGTAAATCTGTACAAGGGTTTCTTCGATGGTTGTCAACCATTGTATCACTGCAGAGTAGCTGCGCACTTTTAGTGTATTACGCAGACCCGCGCTTTGCGTTAAAAAATCGTCCTCAAATGTGTTTAAAACCTCAATATAGTCAATCAATTGCTCGGATGAAAGAGCGGCAATTTTTTCGTGATTAAGCTCTGTTATGGTACTTAATTTTTCGATAATTTCGCTTTTTAATGCTTTCGCCCTGTCTTCTTCAGAAATTTGGGCATTTGCCTCATGGTCTGATGCATTTAGCACCTTTTGTACATCTGTAAAAAACATATTACAATTTGACAAAAAATACTCAACAAAAGCTCGCAGGGCTTCGTGGCGTATATTTGTCAAATCTTTGTTTATATTGAGCTGTTTATCACAATCTCTTGCCAAATCGTCCGCCTGCATACGGGAAAGGTTGTTGCGTATGGCCGTCAGCCATTGCATCACCGAGGCATAATCCATGGCTTTTAGCGCGTTTTCCAGCCTTTCTTTTTGCACCGGAAAAATATTTACAGCCGACCTCAAAAATTCTGAATAGTTAAGCAGTTGCTCGTCATTCATATTTTCTATTTTATCGGTATCTATGTCTGCGACCTGCAGCATTTTTTCTTTCGAAATGGGTTTTTTGCCATCATCAGAGGTTTTTGTATTCATCGAATTTAGCCTCACCTTCCTTTGTGTTTCTAGGGTGTGTTGACACACATTAATTAATTTTCTTTAGCAGCCACACAATATTTTCTCCTAAACGCCGCATAATACCCACGCCCTCTTCGTCCTTTTCAAAATCGCCTTTGGCGCGGCTTAAGCTCATGTTCCAATAGCTGCTTCCCGGTATTATCATTTCGTTTATAAGAAAAAAGTGCTGAATACTGTCCAAGGTATGTATACCGCCCGCACGGCGCACCGCTGCAACACCCGCGCCAACCTTGCGTGCCAGGCTGTGGCCGTCACGGCGCGAAATGTAGCCACAACGGTCTATAATTGATTTAAGCTCGGGCGTAAGGTCTGCAAAATATACAGGAGAGCCTAAAATTATGGCGTCTGCCGCCTTCATCTTGGCATACACTTCTATCATCCAGTCGTCATGTGCACATTGACCAATGTTTGAAGCGCAGAAATTGCATGCAGTACAGCCCCTAACAACGCGTCCTCCCGCCTGAAAAAGTTCGGTTTCAAAGCCCGACTCGGCGCATACTTGTAAGACAGTGCTAAGTGCCTCAAACGTATTGCCATCGTGGCGTGGACTACCGTTAACAGCAAAAATTTTCATAAATTTAAATCCTCCTTGAGATTTTTAAATAGGCTTTATTTCTCGCAGGCATGAATTGCGGTAGCGGCAAGCTCGTCTGTAACGTTAAGAAAATTATATTCATTCTCAATAAATTGCGCAATGATGGGCAGTTCTGAGCATGCTAATATAAAAAAGTCTGCACCGCGGCCTTGCATTTCCCTCAAAATTTCTTTAAAGCATGGCAGGGTCTCTTCTGCCTTTTTCGCCTTTACCTGCAAAATTATATGGCCAAGCTTTTCTTGATGGTGCATCAATGGCGACAAATATTTTATACCGCCGCCGGCTGCCAGCCTGTTTGTAACAAGGCCGCATTGTGCCGTAGCAGTGCTGGACAAAATTCCTGCCGTCTTACCGTAAAAACGTGTGTTGCATACATCCGTAATAACATCAAGCATATCCAAGACAAGTGCTGAAGATTTAAGCTGCGGCAAAAAATAATGTGCTGTTACACATGGCACCACAATAACATCGGCACCGCAATTTTCTAAAACTTGCAAAGATTTTTGCATGGCACCCAGCACATCGCCTTTACCCTCCAGAACAGCGGCGATACGGTCGGGAATTTGCGGGTTATTGTCAATAAAAATGCGTAAATGCTCAGCGTCGCGTGCGGCGTTCGTTTTGTCAATAATTTTCTGAAAAAGGTCAGCGGTTGCTTGCGGCCCCATGCCTCCAAGAATGCCTAATTTTTTCTTCATTGCACCATCCCGTTTTTAAAAGATGTGTACCAAGCATCTACTTCCTCTTCTTTATAGATTTTCAATGTATTCCATATGTCTTTGGCAAATTCTAGCGCGGCTGTTTCGTTAGCCGTAATAAAGCCGCCGTCTGACACAATTTGCGCAGCTATGTAGTTGTTTTGTCCATTGTATCCTTCTTCTTTGGTAAAAAACTCTAAATCATCCCCGGTATGTTTTACATTGTCCAAAAAGCCATGCTTACCTAAAAACATTGTGGCACCACAAATGGCTGCAATAGGAATGTTGTGTGATATTGCTTTTTTTACAAAATCTGCAATTTCATCGTGCCGACTTTCTTTCCAGTTCATACCGCCCGGCAATATAACCATGACGGTGTTTGAAAAGTCGGTATAGCTTTCTATCGTGCAGTCAATTTCAACACGTAAACCGCCCATAGAGGTCTTAGGTACGCCATCTGCCGCAACTGTTTTTACTTCATAATCATCCAGCATATTAATTCCGTGCAGGGTATATGCGGCCTCCCAATCTGCCCACATATCCGTCAACACAAGCAATACTTGTTTTTTCATAACGCAAAATCCTCCATATAATGATATAAAGCGGGCGAACCGCCCGTATGCAAAAACAATATGTTTTCGCAGTGCTCAAAGTAGCCTTTTTTAATAAGGTCAATCATTCCGGCGGCGGTTTTGCCTGTATACACAGGGTCAAGCAATATACCTTCAACACGCGCAAACATCTTTACAGCCTCTATCATGGCGTCTGTTGGTATGCTATATCCTTCTCCTATGTATTCGTCAAATATAATAATGTCTTTTACGTCCGGAGCATTTGCCAATCCCAACTTTTCTGCTGTGCGCATGGCAAGTTTATGCACTGTTGGTATCTGGCGCGCATTTTCTTTGTTTATGCCAATGCCTGTAATTGGAATTTGGCCGTTTAACGCCGTCATACCAGTCAGCATGCCTGCATGAGTACCCGCACTGCCACTTGTAAGAACAATATTATCAATTTTTATGCCCATTTCGAATGTTTGGTTTAAAATTTCTTGCGCACATGCTGCGTAGCCTAAGCTGCCTATTTCGTTACTGCCGCCGCCAGGCATGATATACGGCTTTTTGCCTTGCTTTTGCAGTTTTTCTGCTATCTCTTCCATCTTGGCCATAAGGTTTGTGCCGCCGTCCACAACATGCACACCAGTGACGCCCATTAGTTCATACAAAAAGTTGTTGCCGCTGGCAGACTTTTTGTAACTATTTGGCACGCGCTGCTCTAACACAAGAAAACAGTCCATACCTTCTTTTACTGCCGCCGAAAGTGATAGGCGGCAGTGGTTGCTTTGCACAGCTCCGCACGTGATAAGGGTGTCAGCACCTTTTTCCAGGGCATCACCCACCAAAAACTCTAGCTTTCGTGTTTTGTTGCCTCCGGCTGTAAGACCCAAAAGGTCGTCACGTTTTACATAAATATTTGGGCCGCCTAAAAGTTTTGAAAGATGCGGCAAAAGCTCTATCGGTGTTGTGCCGGGCGTATAACGCCGGCGCGGAAAACGACTTAAATTCATGAAAAATAAATACCTCCTTCTGCTCTCTGGCTTCTACTTTCTAGTACGGCATTCTGATTATGTTTTGTCATTCTAAGCGAAGCGAAGAATCTTGTTTTTGGCCGCGCAGAAGATTCTTCGCTTTGCTTAGAATGACAAAAGGTGTTTACATTTTTTGCATCGAATCAGATTCTGTTTCTCTAGTATATCACACCTTGCACTTTATGCCAATCTTTGATATGATATTTATACACAAATATATTTTTCAAAAAAATGGAGATGATAAATTGCAAGACGAATTTCAAACACAAGATATAAACACAGAAAAAAACAGAAAAAAGGCCGTGTACATATTTATGCTTATCGTTGCCGCCAGCGGCCTTGGTCATGGCCTTTCCGACAGTGTGTTTTCAAACTATTTTCGTGATGCATACGAGGTTGATGCCCTTCAGCGCGGTTTTATAGAGCTGCCCCGCGAGCTTCCCGGCGTCATCGTCATGTTTTTGGTGTCGGCTCTCGCTTTTTTAGGCGATATTCGTCTGGCTATTATCGCACAAGCTCTCAGCATCATTGGCATAATGGCTCTTGGTCTGTTTTCGCCGCCGTTTAATGTTATGCTTATATTTTTGTTTGTTAATTCTGTTGGTATGCACATGTTTATGCCGCTGTATGCCAGCATCGGCATGTCACTTGCAAAAGACGAAAAATATGGTACAATTATGGGGCGTATATATGGCCTGCGCACGGCAATGTCACTTGCGGCCGCAATTTTAATTTTTGCAGGCTTTAGGGTTGGGTTTTTCTCATTTGTTACACCTATTGTCCTTAATTTTATAATAGCAGGTGTTTTGTTTACCGTCGTATTTTTTCTGCTTATATATCTTAGGCGTTTTGTTGCTGATACAAAAGCCGCAAAATCGCGCTTTGTCATGAAAAGAGCCTATACAAAATATTATCTTTTGGCCATGTTATTTGGCGCACGAAAACAGATTATGTACGTATACGGCCCTTGGGTTTTGATAGAGCTTTTAGGTTTTGGTGCTGATAATATGGCCCTGCTTATAATGGCCGGTGCCGCCATCGGCATGTTTTTTATCCCAATGGTAGGCCGCTGGATAGACCGCTTTGGCACATCTCGTATCATGGTTATAGAGACAGCAATATTTTTAGTTATATATCTTGCCTACGGCGTTATCAGCGCAGGTTTGCATGGCGGCTGGTTTGTAGGGCTAACGGTGGTGGTTGTGATGGCGGTAGTAGTAAACATTGCAGACCGCATGACAACCCAGTTTGGCATGGTGCGCACCGTGTATATGCGCAGCATTGCGCAAACACCCGAGGATGTCACACCCACATTGGCCACAGGCATGGCACTAGACCACGTGCTTAGTATTGCCAGTGCTATCATATGTGGATATTTGTGGTGGGAGCTGGGGCCGCAATATGTTTTTGTCTTTGCCGGGGTGCTTGCCGGGGCAAATATGCTGGTAGCAAGGAGCATAAGAAAAGAAAATGTCAAATTATAATTAAAGGAGAATAATAAACATGAAAACTTACAGAAAAGAGCTTACAATACACACAAACACTCGTCGTGCCTTTGTAAACATTACACCCCAAGTAGCAGCTGCCGTTGTGGCTTGCGGAGTGCAGGATGGTTTTGTGCTTGTCAACGCTATGAACATCACCGCCAGCGTATTTATCAACGACCACGAAATTGGCCTGCACCACGACTTTGAAACATGGCTGGAAAAATTGGCGCCCGAAAAACCCCACGACCAATACGACCACAACGGCTTTGAAGACAATGCAGACGCACACCTAAAGCGCAGCATCATGGGGCGCGAAGTTGTTGTGGCCATAACCGGCGGCCAGCTTGATTTTGGCCGATGGGAGCAGATTTTTTACGGCGAATTTGATGGTATGCGCGACAAACGTGTGCTTATTAAAATTATCGGAGAATAAACCTCGTTGTTATGTAATAAAAAAAGACCGGCTATATACCCTGCGGAAAATAGTCAGTCTTTTTTATTTGCACATATATACCAATATTACTTAAAAACAGTAGCCGGATAGTTCTAATTTCCATGCTTCAGTTAATCGCTCTATGTTCCACACAGCATTGGCTGGACTGGTAGATGGTACATAGCATATAGGTATAGATAAATCAAGATGCCGGCAAAAACCATAGGCTTTCTTGCCGTTGCATAGTATTTTTTCAATAGGTTTGCCGCTGACAAAAGCAGCAATATCATTATAAACAGGTCTTTGTATAGTAGAGTCGTCCGAGCCGACTATTTCGCACGTTTCTAGTACGTCCCATAATGCAATTCCATTTTCAAACAACAACTCCGTTTTATCTACAACTAAATGAGGAGTCTGCCGGCTAAAACATCTTGCAAGCACCTCCCAAAAGCGATTGCGCGGATGTGAATAATAAAAACCTGCTTTACGGGATTGAACACTTGGCATAGTTCCCAGTATCAAAATACGAGATAATTCATTCGATATAGGCTCGAATGAATGAACGGCTAAATCGGCATTCGAAGGCTTGTTAGGCATGTGTTTTGTCCTCCCGGGAATAGTTCGCCGCTAGCTTGGACACGATTATTTATCCGATTATTACGCGATTTTATTTTCATAATAGCTTGCAAGATTGCTCATGAAACGCAATCCTCACAAAAGCAACTAAGCAATATCAATATTAAATGAAAACCCCCGAAAAACAAATTTCAACATCAAAATTTATTTTTCGGGGGTTTTCCTATGGAGGCGAGGAGAGTCGAACTCCTGTCCGAAGACCCGTTGGCAAAGATTTCTCCCATCACAGCCGGCCTTAAAAATTCCCCGTTGCCGCAAAAGGCAGGCAAACTGCGGCGCGGGTAGCCCCTAAAATCTTTTTCTTACAGCGGGACGGCTATAAGAGAAGTGCCCCATCTGTCGATGCCAGACCCTCGGCCGATAGGCTAACCGAGGCTGACAGCTGCTTTAGCTAAGCAGCAAAAGCTAATTCGTTATTGTCGTTTGTTTTTAAGTTTTGCCTTGATAACGCAGTTGGCACTGCGGATGGCTGTCTCTACTTTCAAAATCCCCGTCGAAACCAGTACGCCCCCAATTAAGCGATGCTGATGACAAAATTTCATTT
>Ga0131853_10024693_pt1 | contig 10837 bp, 7 predicted proteins | sample TergutLab28metaG_FD_92764 | JGI IMG/M metagenome (GOLD analysis project Ga0131853, IMG submission 92764) | Labiotermes labralis P1 segment gut microbial communities from Petit-Saut dam, French Guiana - Lab288 P1 (version 2) (version 2) | ecosystem: Host-associated > Arthropoda: Insects >... | reverse complement strand
TCCTTGACAACACTGCGGATTTCGACAAAAGTTACGAATCCATGCAAAAAACGTTTGCAGACCTGACCTCATATAAAAATGGTACGTACTCATTGTTTGCGCTCGGCAGACCCACAGGGGAAACAAAACCCTTGCCGCAACGTATTCTCCAATATATCAATGGTTTGGAAATCTTCGAGAGGGACTTCTTAAACAAGCATGACCTCACAGACATCACGGACAATACAAGCGCTGATGATATTTACGAATTGTTGAAGAACCCACAAAAAACAGGGCAGCTTCTCGATGCGCTGGCGGCAATAAAGGGTGCTACCACTAATATTGATTTTCGCAATAACGCGGTACAGCTAAGGGAGGAGCTTCTGGAGCTGCACCCACTGAAACTTGTATATCATTTAGGTGACTCAGCATATATCGGATCACAAGAGCACATTATACTTGGATTTGACGAAAGCGTTGTAACCTTGGGAGACGCGGTGTTTCCATTATTCACGCAAGAAATGCCGAAAGCTGAGTTTGACAAGAAAGTTGCTGAAAACCCATTAAATGAACGCTTGTTGACTGTGGCTGTAAATCAGCAGGAACATGCCGAAACCCTCACACCCTCATGGGAGAAGCCGAGAGCGGAGCGCAGCGCACAGGCATTTGACAAACACCCCGGCATACCCATGTCGGATCGCCATAACTTCCGCATCACTGACGACGACCTCGGCGCAGGGGGGCAGAAAACCAAGTTTAGGGCGAATGTCGATGCCATACGCACCTTGCAAACCATCGAGGGGGAAAACCGCCTTGCCACTGCCAGCGAGCAGGAAATACTCTCAAAATACGTCGGATGGGGCAGTTTGCAGCAAGCCTTTGACGAGAGAAACACAGCTTGGACAAGCGAATATCAGGAACTTCAATCACTTTTGGAGCCTGATGAATACTCAGCGGCACGGGCATCAACGCTTAATGCTTTCTATACAAGCCCTGTTGTCATCAAGGCAATCTACAAAGCTATTGAGAATGTGGGATTTACCACAGGTAACATACTGGAACCATCTTGCGGTATAGGCAACTTCCTCGGACTGCTGCCGGATTCCATGAAAGACAGCAGGCTGTACGGTGTTGAGCTTGACAGCATAACAGGGCGCATAGCGCAGCAGCTCTACCAAAAAAGCAGTATTGCCGTACAGGGGTTTGAAACAACCGACTTGCCCGATAGCTTCTTTGACCTTGCAATCGGCAACGTACCTTTCGGGTCGTATAAAGTACCTGACAGAAAGTACGACAAGCACAACTTCAATATCCATGATTATTTCTTTGCTAAAACTCTGGACAAGGTAAGACCGGGCGGTATCGTCGCGTTTGTCACAAGCAGGTACATGATGGACAAGCAAAACAGCGCAGTCCGCAAATACATCGCACAGAGAGCCGACCTGCTTGGGGCAATACGTCTGCCGAACAACGCTTTTACCAAAAACGCCGGAACCGAGGTTACAACGGATATCATATTCCTGCAAAAACGTGACAGAATCGTAGACATAGAGCCGGATTGGGTGCACCTGAACGAAACCGACGACGGATTCCATACAAACTCGTACTTTGTCGAGAATCCGGACATGGTGCTTGGCACAATATCAAATGACAGCGGAACAAGGATGTACGGGAGCGAAAACAGCATCTCATGCGTACCGTTTCCCGACTCGGACCTGTCGGAGCTGCTTGCCGAAGCCATAACTAACATCCATGCCGAATATACCGCTTACGAGCGTGGCGGGGACGGCGATGACGCCTTTGGCGGCGTTGAGGGAGACAGCTCCATCCCTGCCGACCCGACGGTGCGCAATTTCAGCTATACACTGGTGGACGGGCATATCTATTACCGTCAGGACAGCCGCATGACTCCGGTTGAAATGTCTGTGACCGCACAGAACCGTGTCAAGGGGCTCATCGAGCTTCGTGACTGCGTAAGGACTCTCGTAATGTACCAAACCGAGAGCTACCCCGACAGCGAAATACTCGATGAGCAGGCTAAGCTATCCCGCCTGTACGACAGGTTCACCGGAAAGTACGGCCTTATAAACTCACGCGGAAACAGTATGGCATTTGCACAGGACAGTGCATACTGCCTGCTTTGTGCATTGGAAGTGCTTGATGAAAACGGAGAGCTTGAACGTAAAGCCGATATATTTACAAAGCGCACCATAAAGCCGCATATCCCAATAACACATGTGGATACGGCGGTTGAAGCGCTTGCTGTGTCATTGTCCGAAAAGGCAAAAGTCGATCTCAGATATATGTCGGAGATATCCGGCATAGGCGAGGATGATCTTGTAAAAGAACTGGACGGCATCATATTCCTAAATGTCGGAGCTGCAGTGCCGCAGGACATGACCTATGTAACCGCAGACGAGTATCTTTCGGGCGATGTGAGGAAAAAACTGGAATATGCAATAGCCGCAGCAGCAGCGATGGACGATGGTTGGCTCGATGTCAACATCAAAGCGCTTGAAGCTGTGATACCTGAAGATCTGACCGCAGCCGAGATATCGGTACGGCTTGGGGCAACGTGGCTTCCGCAGGACGTGATCTATGAGTTCATGCAAGAGCTGATGGAGCCGGCCTACCATGCCCGGCACCGCATCAAGGTTAATTACTCTAATTATACCGGGGCATGGAGTATTACCGACAAGAATGCAGATCGTAATAATGTCAAAGTTTTCAATACCTACGGGACATCGAGGATGGGTGCATACTATATCTTGGAAAACACCTTGAACCTGCGTGACGTCCGCATCTTTGATAAGGTATACGAGCCGGACGGCACAGAAAAGCGTGTGCTGAACAAAAAAGAAACGGCGATTGCGATGGCGAAGCAGGATATGATCCGGCAACGGTTTGATGAATGGGTTTGGAAAGACCCGGAACGCCGTGAGCGTATCTGTCGTATATATAATGACAAGTTCAACAGCATACGCCCCCGTGTCTATGACGGCAGCCACCTTACGCTCCCCGGCATGAACCCCGAAATCGCTTTGCGGAAACATCAAGTCGACGCAATCGCCCGTGTCCTCTACGGCGGGAACACCTTGCTTGCACACGAAGTCGGAGCAGGCAAGACCTTTGAAATGGTAGCCGCAGCAATGGAAAGTAAGCGGCTTGGGCTGTGCAGCAAGAGCCTCATCGTCGTGCCCAACCATATCATCGAGCAATGGGCAGGCGAGTTTTTGCAGCTATATCCGTCAGCCAATATCCTTGTGGCGACACGCAAGGATTTTGAAACGAAAAACCGTAAGAAGTTCTGTGCCCGCATCGCCACGGGTGACTACGACGCCATCATAATAGGTCATTCCCAGTTTGAAAAAATCCCTATCAGCCATGAAAGACGGCTGCGGATGCTTGAAGAACAGATCGACGACCTCATAAACGCCGTCGAGGAACTAAAGGAGATCAGGGGCGAACGCTCAACCATCAAACAGCTCGAAAGGTTACGCAAAACACTGGAGGTCAGGCTCGCAAAGCTCAACGACCAATCACGCAAAGATGATGTAGTCACCTTTGAAGAACTCGGCATAGACCGCCTGTTCATAGACGAGGCGCATTACTATAAAAATTTGTTCCTTATGACAAAAATGCGTAATGTCGGCGGCATCGCCCAGACGGAAGCGCAGAAATCAAGCGACCTTTACGCTAAATGCCGCTACCTCGATGAGCTTACCAACGGGCGCGGTGTTGTGTTTGCAACCGGCACGCCTATCTCAAACAGTATGGTTGAGATGTACACAATGCAAAGGTATTTGCAGTATAACGCACTATTGCAAAATAATCTACAGCATTTTGACGCATGGGCATCCACCTTTGGTGAAACTATAACGGCAATCGAGCTTGCGCCCGAAGGCACAGGCTACCGTGCCAAGACGAGGTTTTCAAAATTCCATAACCTTCCGGAACTTATGGCCATGTTCCGTTCTGTTGCTGATATACAGACCGCGGACATGCTCCTGCTCCCCGTGCCGGATGCCAACTTCCATACGGAAGTTATAAAGCCGAGCCGGTGGCAGAGAGATATGATCGCAGAGCTTGCCGAACGTGCCGAAGCGATACGCAGCGGTAATGTAGACCCTGCCGAGGATAATATGCTCAAAGTGACAAACGACGGGCGCAAACTGGCACTCGACCAACGCATCGCCAACCCTATGCTCCCCGATGAACCGGACGGCAAAGTTTCCGGATGCGTAAATAACGTGTTCCGCATTTGGGAGCAGCACAAGGATGACCGCTCGACCCAGCTTGTGTTCTCCGACCTGTCCACCCCGAAGGGCGATGGGAAGTTCAACATCTATGATGATGTAAAATCCAAACTCATTGAAAAAGGGATACCTGAGCATGAGATAGCGTTTGTCCATGATGCAAATACAGAAACCAAAAAGAAGGAATTATTTGCAAAAGTGCGCAAAGGGCAAGTTCGGGTCCTCATGGGCAGCACAGGAAAAATGGGCAGCGGCACAAATGTCCAAGACAGGCTCATAGCATTGCACGATATCGATTGTCCGTGGAGGCCGAGCGACTTGGCGCAACGGCTTGGCAGGATCGTAAGGCAAGGCAACAAAAACCCCGTTGTGGAAATATACCGCTATGTCACCGAGGGTACATTCGATTCGTATTTATACCAGTTAGTGGAAAACAAGCAGAAGTTCATTGCGCAGATCATGACAAGCAAAACGCCTGTCCGCTCCGCCGATGACGTTGATGAAACTGCATTATCCTATGCCGAGATCAAGGCGCTTGCCACGGGCAATCCGCAAATCATCGAAAAATGCCAGCTGGAGATGGATGTGAATAAGCTGAAACTGCTCCATGCAAGCCATCTCAGCCAGCGGTATTCCTTGGAGGACAAAATATATAAGGAGTACCCGATGGAGATAAAACGGCTTACCGAGAGGATCACAGGGTACAGTTACGACGTTGAGGTAGTGAAGCGAAACACCCCGGAGACCAAGGAGATTTTCCCACCAATGACAATCGGTGGGATTTCTTATACCGAAAAAGCCGAAGCGGGAAAGGCGATAATTGAGCAGTGCAAAGCCATGGCATCGCCAGACCCCGTGCCGCTTGGCGAGTACCGCGGCTTTCCCATGGCACTGAGCTTTGAGTCATTCAGCAAAGAGTACGTAGTCACATTTGCCGGCAGCCTTAGACATTATGTCAATCTCGGTACTGACATACACGGCAATATAACAAGGCTTGACAACGCTTTGGAGGGCATGGAAACGCACTTGCGGTCCTGTGAAGAAAAACTCGCGGGCGTCCGGACGCAAATGGAAACGGCAAAGAGTGAGCTTGACCGCCCATTCCCGCAGGAACAGGAGTATGCCGATAAATCAGCGCGGCTCAAAGAGCTTAACATCCTATTGAATATGGATGAAAAAGACCGTGAGATATTTGACGCAGAGCCGGACGAGAGCGATATGCTGCCGCAGAAACGGACGCCATCGTTGTCAATGACCCGATAAACCAATATTAAAAGGAGTAGTATCAATGCAGCATCCATACAAAAATATACCGGACTTACTTAAACGGCAACATAATTGGGTGGTGTGGGGTATCTGCGATGCTCCGCACAAAGCGCCATTCAATCCTGCAAGTGTGTTGACAGGCAAGCCATCACCTGCAAAAGCAGGTATAAAGGAGACTTGGGGCAGCTACCATGATGCCGTTGATGCCGTCAACTGCAACTTGACGCAGGGTATCGGTTACGAATTTGAGGGTAACGATATATACGGCGTTGACCTCGACAATGTCATCAATGAGCATGGCGCGCTGACACCGGAAGCGCAAAGTATTATAAACAGCCTAGACTCATATACCGAATTGAGCCCAAGCGGCAAAGGGTTGCACATCTTTGTGCTTGCACCGGGAGCGCAAATCACACGGCACAGGAAAAAAGACCACTTTCTCGAAATATACAACAAAGGTCGGTATTTCACCGTTACGGGCGATATCTATAATAACAAAACAATAGAAACCCGATCAAAAGAGCTTCAGTCGATACATGATGTGCTCCTTCTTTCTCCGGTGCGCAGGGCGGCAGGCGGCTGTATTCCCCTGACCGCCTCCTGCGCCGATGACGATAAGTTTCTGAGCATCGGGCTGGAGCGCGACAGGGTGTTTGCGGCTTTATGGGCCGGGGAACGCAGGCACGGCAACGAGAGTTCCGACGATCTGGCGCTCATGAACAAGCTCGCCTATTGGTGCAATGCAAATCCCGATGCCGTGCTGCGGGCGTTTTTGTCAAGCCCCCATTTTGCCCAGAAAGACGAAGCGCATATCAAAAAATGCCAAAGAAGCGACTATCTGCCAAACACCGCCGCAAATGCCTGCTCTACATCCCGCTCCACGGCAGCGGCGGACTATGGGCGGTATAACCAAAGAAGAAACTTTGAAAGGAGCCATACACGATGAAAAAGTTTAACGTGACCATAACGGAGACATTGGAAAAAGTGATAGAGGTTGAGGCATCATGCCGCGATGAGGCGGAGGCGCTTGCCAAGATTGCCTATCGCAACGAAGACCATGTACTCGATGCCGGTAACTTTACAGGTGTTAAATTTACGGCACAAAAGGAACGTGAACACGAGCTTGAAAGGTAGGTTTACATCATGAAACACAGGTTTAGTTTTACGGAAATAAACTACGGGAGCGTGACAGTCGAATCAGACACACGCCCAACTGAAAGCGATGTAGTCGACGCGATCCATAATGGCAACGCGTATTACAAAGACACTGAATATGTAAATATCAAATATCACGGCAGTGAGCGTGACAAAACTAACAGGGATCGCGGGCTAGAGCGATAACATCATTATTATAACCGCACGACTCATAACAAGCAACGCGTTTTGGGGACAAAACACAGCTTGTTAGGGTGGCTGCGCCCCCTAAAACCCCCGCTAACGCCCGATTTGAAAGGAAGTCTGATATGCAAAACAGAAAAATAGAGGTCAAGATAAGGCTTAATCCAAAAGAAGCGGAGTTGCTGAACAGGCGCGTAAAAAAGAGCCGATTATCTCGGGAGAGTTACCTGCGCCAGCTCATAGGCGGACTTGTTCCCACCGATATGCCGCCGCCTGATTATTTCGCCATGATGAAGGAACTCCGCTGCATCGGCAACAGCCTTGATCAAATAGCACAGAAAGCGCATACATTAAACGCGCTCAATGTCAAGCGGTACGACGAGAACACCGAGCTGCTAAACAGCGCAATTGTTAAAATAACAAACGCAGTCATGCTGCCCCGGAAAATGGAAAAGGGGGAGAAGCCGCAATAACAGGAAATGAATAAAACCCCTGATTTTAAAATTGTGGTTTCATGAAAAATGGCTACTACATCTATATGGTCGGTCAAGGGGTGGTTGGGACAGGCGGTGATCTATGTCGAAAACCCTGACAAAACCAAGAACCCGAAATTTACTGAACAGCAAAACATGGATGCCGGGCAGGTACAGGGGCTATCCGATGTGATCGGTTATGCCATGAACGATGCCAAGACGGAATCAACCAATGATCAGGCTGAGGTAAAAAAGCACTTTGTATCCGGGGTCAACTGCAATGCCGCCATAGCCCGCGATGAGATGATGGCTACCAAAAAGCACTTTTCAAAGACAGGCGGCATCGTCTGTTATCACGGCTATCAGTCATTTGCACCCGGTGAAGCCACTCCCGAAATGGCACATGAAATCGGGGTGAAACTCGCAGAGAAGCTATGGGGCGATAAATTTCAAGTAATAGTTGCAACGCATTTGGATAAGTCCCATCTGATACATAATCACTTTGTAGTTAATAATGTGTCGATGTATGACGGCAAAAAATACCGCCGTACCAACCAAGACTATCGTGATATGCAACGGGAGTCCGATGCACTGTGCCGGGAGTACGGATTATCTGTAGTCGAAGCCTTCGGACAAAACAAGTCAAAGCATTACGCACAGTGGAAAGCCGAGCGAGATGGCAAGCCGACATACCGTAGCATGATAAAAGATGATCTGGACTCGGCGATCCTCCGGTCGATGACTGAGAGCCAGTTATGGGAGAGTCTGCGTAAGCGGGGCTATAGCATTAAATTCGGACAGGATATAACGCTGCGGCCTGCCGGCAGGGAGCGGGGTATAAAGCTCAGGCGCAACTTTGGCGACGATTACTCAATCGAAAACATACGAAGGCGCATACTGGAGCAGACAAGACCGGAGCGCCCGTTCATCCTGTCGAATACTCCGAAAAAGACATACAGGTCCAATGGCAACCCATATAGATCAAAGCGTATGACAGGGCTTCGCGCCCTGTATTTTTATTACCTCTATCGTATGGGAGTTTTGCCGAGAAAGCGTGAGCCTAGCCCAAAGTGTGTATATTTCCGGTTCCGCGGGGATATCCGGTTTGTGCAGCGCATATCACAGGAGGCACGGCTGCTTGCAAAGCATGGGATAGACACCGACAAGCAGCTAGCCGCGCACAAAGATTCGCTCACCGCCAGAATTGCCGAAACCACCGACCAGCGCAGAATACTGCGTAACGATGTCCGCAGCATAAAGGACGAGGATGGAAAGACTGCGATAAGAAGCGAGATTGCGGAACTTTCGGGAACACTTGGCAAGCTGCGGCAGGAAGTGAGGTTATGCGATGAGATAGAAAAACGTTCGGCTGTTATCGAGGATAAATTGCATCAAGTACGTGAGGAGCAAAAACTAAAAGGAAAGGAGAGAAAAGCCTATGAACACTTCAGGTGATGCCGCAGAACAAATTGTACGCATGAGCTTGCAGGGGGTCGAGGTCGGTTTGCGGATCACCGGCACCGCCGCAAAAGAGATCGCCCTGCTTATAATGGCGGCGCTAAAATCACCGGACGGCAAAATCGGCAAGCTGAAGCTCAAAGGCAAGGAGCGGCTTGCAGCAATGCTAAAATCCGGTAAAGCGATGGAGATTTATTCGCTCAAGGAAAGCGACCTGCAAAAGTTTTCGGAAGCGGCAAAGCAGTACGGGATAGTCTATTGCGTGCTGCGTCCTGCCAAGAACTGCCCCGACGGACTTTGCGACGTTCTGGTGAAAGCCGATGACGCCCCGAAGATAAGCAGGATAATCGAGCGTTTCAAGTTCGCTACAGTCGATAAGGCAAAAATCGAAAGTGAGCTCATCGCAGACAGAGCCGTGCCTGCAATGACCGTAAGCGAGAAAGGCGCTCAGCCTGATGCCCCGGAGATAAGCGATGTATCCAACTTGCTCAACGAGCTGTTAGGTACGCACGAGGGTAAGACAAAACCCGATATGCCGGGGCAGGTAAAACCGGATCATACAACAAAGGAGACATCGAGCGCCCGCCCTTTATCGCAAGACAGGCTTGGGCAGCACCCCCGTCCGTCCGGGCCTACATCAGATCGAGGAAGGAGCTTAAAAAGGGATGCTTTGAGTAAACCGTCCGTCAAAGAGGAGATCAGGGAAATGACAGCCGCACGGAAAGTTAAAGAAGCGGATGCCCCGAAACCGGATGTGCAACCTAAAAAAGACAAATCCAAGGACAACCGGACAATCACCCATAAAGAACCGCGCCTAAATAAAAAAACAAAAACTAAGAATATGAAAGTGAGATAGCTATGTTTAATTATGATGAATTATTAAAAACCGCACCCGCACAGGAGCAAAACAGCCAAAACCTCTCAAACGAAGAGTATGCCGCGATGAAGAGAGCTGAACGTGACGACATCTTCACATTATCCGATGATATTGCAATGGAGGTGTCAAGCGACAGTTCCAAGTTCCAAGATTATCTCAACGTTCAGAGTAAGTTTGACCGCTACAGCGCAGTCAACGCTTTGCTGATCCTCGCACAGAACCCGGATGCCACACGTTTGGGCAACTTCGATTACTGGAAAGACAAGGGCGGATACATCAAACCGGACGAAAAAAGCATTTCCATCCTGGAGCCGCAGGAGTACACGAAAAAGGACGGCACTCCGGGGGTCGGGTACAATATAAGGAAGGTGTTTGACATCTCACAGATAAACCAGCGCAAGATGAAGCCGGAACCAAAACCGCCGACATTCGACAGGGAGACCCTTTTTTCCGCGCTCATCAAAAAAGCGCCCTCGCTCATAACCCCTGTTGACAGTATTCCAAGCACAGTGCCGGATAATATGCGAAACGAGTTCGGGGGCGCATCAGACCCACAGACAGGTGAGATCTACATTCAAAGGGGCATGGAGTTCAGGGATGCATTCGCCGCAGTCGCGGTGGAGCTCGCGTACGCCGAGACAGTGAACGATATAAGCGACGTTGCCGAGCCGCGTTTCACGGCACATTGCGCTGCATATCTGCTATGTGAAAAATACGGTGTGGATACAAAGAACTTCAGCTTCGATGATGCACCCGGCACCTTTGAAAACACACCTGATTTAGATAGCAGCAAAGACAATAGCAGACCGCAAACGATAAAATACGAACTTTCAAAAATCCGCAATGCCGCCGAAGGCGTGGCAAGCCGTGTCGAGCGGCAGCTTGATGCGGCACAGCAGCAAAAAACTGTAAAGGAACAGGAAGCGAGGTGACGTTTCGTGAGGCAGGATCGAAAAACCATCTGCCTTGACCATTACGAGGAAGGCGCTGTCATTGAGGGGCTTAACATTATGCGTAAAGCTCAGCTTGAAAAAGATGAGTGTGCTGATTTTGTGAGCGAGCTGATGCTCAAAGTCATTCAAACGCCAACGAGGAAAGTAAGGGTGCGTGATGAAGCGAGGTAGTTTCAGGCAGACCTTGGCGATGTGCGCTATTGGGATTATACCGGTGGTTTGGGCGGCGTTACTAGC
>Ga0131853_10024692_pt1 | contig 10837 bp, 9 predicted proteins | sample TergutLab28metaG_FD_92764 | JGI IMG/M metagenome (GOLD analysis project Ga0131853, IMG submission 92764) | Labiotermes labralis P1 segment gut microbial communities from Petit-Saut dam, French Guiana - Lab288 P1 (version 2) (version 2) | ecosystem: Host-associated > Arthropoda: Insects >... | reverse complement strand
CCTCTTAGAAAACTTTTGTTGAGAGATTAAATCAATTTTATGTAGACCAATGAATTGAGCATCATGGTCAGACAGGCCATTTATGAAGGGTTTTATTTGTATTTGATCATATATTCTGGTATCAACAAAGATAACGTCTATTAGTGTTCCTTCGTTATTATTTCTTCTTGTTGGAAAATCTAAGCCTTCAATCATCTCCTGTACTGCATTGTGCCCTAATCCAAGTGTTTGGGCTATAGCGTCCACAGTCACACGCCTGTTGTCTTGAATGATCTCATCCACTCTCTCCTTGTTGCGTTCAGTTGAGGCTGTTCGGGGGCGACCGCTCCGAGGCTGATCTTGGATGCTCGTGTTCCCAACTTAAAAATGTTTCACTCATCTTCGAACACTGCTCGCCCCCATGCACACACTTCCATAAGCACGCTGAAGTCTCTGGTGAATTTCTGCAGCAGGGATTTCCTCTTTAATGAGAAATTCGATGACAGCACGCTGGCGAAACGACATATCGTTGTTGGCCATTTTGTTAGGAGTTATACTGGTCACATGATGCAAGCTATTGAGGTCACGAGACACTCGATAACACAACAGCTGGTTCCATCTACCACCATACTCTCCTTCGTCTGCTGTTCCCGGTTTGCATGCAAAAAATGGTTGCTCATGACTTTCGGTATGACCCTTGTATATAAACTGTGTTTCTGTAATGGTAATGAATGTACTGATATTTACACTTCCTGGAAGTAAATTATACCCAAGCATATTTCTCCACAGGTTGTCTTTGCATTTTTGTCTTTTTTTGTGTGTTAGATTGATCTTTTTGGATCTTATTTATATTGGGTATTGATATATTTTCCTAAATTTTCTGCAGAAAACCTTATATTAACATTCCAATTTATATGCAGTAAAAATTGTTACATTATTGTAATTAAGGCTTTGTTCGATGGATTTTTGATATAATAATATGATCATAATTCACAAAAATTGTAAAGAAGAGTTCTCCCTTGTAGTTATGAGAACTCTATTCCATCATAACATCTACAGCTGATGATGACTCCATGGATTGAAATTGAGTATTTTATAAAAACAAACATCATTATAATAAAAATAAGTGTGTCAATTGCATTATTCTTTTTATGTAATTTATGACACACAACTGCATGTTCTCTATTAAGACTTAATGTAGTACAATGCCAGCTAGATAACTGAATGCCATCTGAATCAGAATATCATGAAAATGGATGGCACATGTTTTTCAGCCTTATTTGGGATTTTATTTCAGATACAAATATATGCATGAAAAATTAATAATAATGTGCAGTCAAATGAATTTTCCATGTATTACGCTTTGTTGAATATTAACTTAATGGAAAACTGCCTCAAAGAAAGGTCGGGTGTGTTTTATTTGATGTACTAATTTTCTGTATGATGTAGTTTTTTAGGTTTAAAGTTTGTAATTGGTGTCAGGCTGGGAACTGTAATTTGTCTGTACACCATGAAACCGATATGACAAGTTTCGGTGTACACCCCGTTCTTTGTCCGTAATATGTAATTTTATTTTGAGTTTTGGCAGTAAATTTGAAAGTGAAACAGACGGACAAATAAGACCATGGTGTTATGTATTCATATTATCTTACATGGAGTAACTCAAGTAAACAGCACGAGAACGACCTCATACACGTCTCGAAAGGTGACAAATGCGATTTCTGTTTGCGTGCGGCGCGAGATCGAACCGTTAGCCGTAATACGATCCAGAGATTAACCTTTCTACAAACCGTGTATTTTGTAGCTTAAACGGTGCGCATCGATGAACTGATTACACGCGAACCGGAGGAGATTTTAATGCATTACAAACCTTACACAACAGATGGCAGACATATCGTACATCATGGAGCTTGTATTTGTGGCAGTGTAACAGTGTGACCAGCCAATATGTAAAGAATCTGGTGAAACTGATTTGGTGCTGTGATGTTAATAATGGAATTTTTATTGTGGAATGAGAGGTTTTCTGTGAACAGTTTTTCAGCAAAAGTGCTTACCATGCTAAGGACCGTCACTTAAAATCTGCTAGCAATGAGTCACTACCACGCTGTCTTATGACCCATTTTGCAATTTACTGTTACAACATGCTTCCGGGAGCGATGATTGATAAGTGGTTGTTTGACAGTCATGTGGTTCAGTTTTGTTGTAAATGTGAAGTGTATTAATGTGGGAATGGATTTTGATCCATGGTCCTTGAAGATTTGAAATAAGGTTATCAACATTTTCCATCCGAAGGTTCGTTCTGTTCGAGTATATAATAATAATGCAATCATAATGATTACTGGTATGATTGTGGACTTTGACAAATGAACCTTTTTTGTTTGACAGTTTAAGCATGGCAACTACATCAGTATTGGATTGGACAGTAGACGATGTTGCTATTTGGCTGCGTGGGAATGGACATGAACAGTACATACATTTACTGTGTTGGAACCATCGTATTGACGGGAAAGCACTACTTCTCTTGACTGAAACAGATTTTCGGACAGACCCTCTTAATATCCAGGTGGACATTTATGTTATGTTTTAACTTGCCAGGTTTTGTTCCTGTAGGGATATACAGATTTCATTATAACAACATGCAGAAGGTGCATGTGCTGGGAAAATGTGAATGTATGCCACTGTTGATATCCCCTGAAATAATGTTTATTTATGTCATATGTTTATAGTGACAAGTTAAGGGATGACTTGGTTTAGAGTGGCTTGTGTGGGTTGTATATCTTAATTGCATGGCATGTGAGGGGTTAGATCTGTAAGACTGTCACTTGACTCAAAAGGAAGATGGTGAGCTGTTATGCATTTATCTCTGCTGATACTGTGTAATAGGTATGTGTACTAATTTGCTAGATATTTTCTTTAAAAAGCATGACTGCTGTAGCTGAAAGTAAAATTCAGATACAGGCCATTAGAAGTTGTAATGTGTTATATGTTTGTTGTTTTTGAAATAATGTTAATTTTTATAAATGAAATATTTCTTCTCCACATAGCAAAGTGAGACCACTGAATTAGTTGGCTTTCGGTGTGTAATTTTATTCTCTGGTGTTACACATACCAGAGCTGAAGTAATTACAGGGAAGTCTCCTTCGCTGAATTGTGATTCATATTCCACTGTGACATGTTTTCACACATTACACAGTTCAAGCAGAATTTTTAATTCCTTCTTCTGTAACTTAAAAAAAAAAAAATAAAAATAAAAAATAAAAATTCACCCAAATTCATGCAACTTTAAATTTGTAGTTTGCTATCCAGAAGTATAAAGATTGAGATATACAAGACTGTAATTTTGCTGGTTGTTTTGTCACTCACATTGAGGGAGGAACATAGGATGGAAGTGTTTGGATATAGGGTGCTGAGGAGAATATTTGGGCTAAGAGGGACAAGCTAACAGCTGGAGTGGAAAAAACTATTGGATGAGGAGCTTAATGATCTCTACTCGTCACCAAATGTTATTAAGATAATCAAATCAAGGAGATGGAGATGAACGGGACATGGAGCATGTACTGGGGAAACGAGTGTTACATACAGAGGTTTGGAGGGGAAACCTGAGGGAAAGAGACCTCTTGGATGACTCAGGCATAGATGGGAGGATCATGTTAAGATGGGAAGTGGGATGGGGGAGCTTGGACTGGGTTGAGCTGGCTCAGGATAGGGACAGTTGGTGGACACTTGTGAACATGGTAATGAACCTTCAGGTTCCATAAAATGCAGGAATTTCTTGGCTAGCTGAGAACTGGCTAGCTTCTCAAGAAGGACTGTGCTCCATAGAGTGAGTACTTTTTATTATATAGTGTTTGTTGATATGTAAGTCAACTAATATCCTTCTTTTCCAGTATGCTTTCTTCTGTTGCCAATCATCTGTTATGTTCCAGAATCAAAAGGTTTCTTAGAATTATGGAGTTACACATTTTGAAGAACTTATGAAGTATACCTTTTTTAAATAGTATGTTATTTGCAGGTGTGAAATATTTAGTTCTTCGAGCTCACATTTTCCTACAAGGCATGTGTCCATGATACTGTTATTCTTAAGTATTATGTTTAGTGGTTCTCAGATATTTTCAGTCAGACAGAATATTGTGGCCAGTGGTTACTACAGCTGTATGTCATTTTTATAAATTACTCATCATTTGATGCCATATAATCTTAACGACTGAAAGCGCCATTAAATAAACCAAGAATGATGAATAATCCTTACACCCTTTACAGTTACATTTGACCTCTGTTCATCTGACTTTTGCAGAAGTTAAGTCACCCAGACAAAAGTAGAGAAGTTGTTTTAATCAAACAGGGGAAGTGCTGTGACATATATGTGATGTTTATCTCTTCCTCTGTTTGTATAATGAATGAATCGTGATTATGGACATATTTTTGTGCCAGTCTTCAAATAATAGTGCTGCACCATTTGTAGTTCTCATAGAAAGAAATATGAAGAAAACATCAGTTATGGCATTAGAGCTTTAGTGCATTTAAAGAAGTTTACTGTTAGAGGGACAAAACAGGTTGTTAGCTTCTTCTGGCCTTGGTTCTTGTAACATTCTTTGGCTTTTAAAAGTATTCTTATCAACACAGTAGTTAGGAACATGCTGACAATATGACAACACTGTGAGTACTGGTGGTATTGCATCATTAATATTTCATCTATTATCTTCTTCATTGTTTTTTAACATATATTTCACAGTGTGGGGACCAATAACTTTTGCCTTTTATGTACATATGATAAGTTTATGTACTTGGGCAGCTGACATGCATCTGTAAATATGGATATATTTCTTCAGTGAATCTTAATTGTGTTGTGTCTATAAATTCGTTGTTTTTATTGGATTTTAGGTACTAGGTGATGTGAAACGACTGAGCTTAAGTCTCCGCCGTTTACAGTTGGAGAACCAACATGCATTAATAAGTCTTGGCTATGATCCTGCCTCCATATTACATCTCTCAAGCACTTCTTTTTTAGGTCCAAACTCTGTGATGATGCACTGTTATGGTTCACAAAAAAATGAGGTTAGTTTTATTTGATGTTCCAGACCTTAGTAAAACTTGACTGTAATCAGATTTGCTTTGAGCCTTTATGGGCACACACATTTGAAAATGTGGTACAATGTTGATTTGGTTTTGCATTATTTAATGCATTGAGGGGAATCCACTGCAGGTAGTTCTTGGTTTATGCAGTTTTGATGTATGGAATTTGGATTTACGTGGTTGGAAATGAACCCTTAAAACATGCAGCAAAATATCCTGGCAGGTCTAATCAACAGCCCCAATAACTCCTTCACTCACTGCACCCTCTGCACTAGCTCTAGAAAGCATGTCCAGTGGAGCAGTCAATGTGTCTTTTTTGTAACATCTGTTTCTCTCAGATATGAGGAGATTTATTTTCTAATTCAAATTATCATATTACACTTACTGTAATTTTATTCTCTCTTGCCATTTGAAAATTTGGTGGTGTTGGGTAGGCTGGTGTGGAAATGTCCTCCCCTGACCTGGACATTCCAGTTAGGAAAATTTTTCTCATTCAATGCAAGTTTCTTTTGTGTAATAGTTTTTACAAATGCATTAACAACACAAACTGAGAACTACTTTTACTTTACTTATGTAGTTACTTTATGCAGGGTGATTTTTGTCTTCATTACAGGATCTTATATTTGAGGTTATTCCCTGTCAAGAATGCCCTACAAACATAAGGTCTATTGATGTTTGCAGCCTTGAGGCATGTACACACATGACCTTGAAACAAACTGTACTCAGCATGACAGAGTGCCTCCCCATTTTTCCCATTTTAGTCATGCTTTGAAAACATATCTTGATCATCACTCCCCTGGTTTGTGGATTGATTGTGGTAGACCACATCTGCGATTCAGATCACACCACACCTGCTTAGATTTTTATCTGTGGGAGCACTTGACATACTGGTGTACCAGCAGAAATTGGTAATATGATTATGCATTGCTGCATCACATTTTGGAAAATACAACCCCTTTACATGTTAAACAGGATGAACTCATGTAAGTTATTCAGTTATACACGTACAGTGATACTTCGGCTAACGAGTGACCCTGCTAACGAATTTTTCGGCTAAAGATTTTTTTCACTGTTTTTTGGACTCGGCTAACGAATATGGATTCGGCTAACGAATGTTTTAGTGGATGCGAACACTAACATAAAGCAGCAAACATGAACGGTTGGGCCATTCCAGGAGCTTGTCTTTTCCGTCTGTATGTGTGTTTTGGCTAACGAAGATTTTGGCTAATGAATGTGATTCCAGAATGAATTATCTTCGTTAGCCGAGGTATCATTGTATGTGCTAGGATGTGTTTGAAGCAGAGAGTGTTCATTTTGAACATTTATTACAAATTCAGCAGTAAGGACTTTGTGTTTAACTTTACTTCTTACCTATTTTTTTACCAATCATGTTAGTGATTAAACTATAACTGTCTGAGAATTGGACCCATATTTATTTGACATTAGTGACTGGGAATGACCTCAGAAATAAAGTTTTTTAATTTTCTATAGTCCATAGTAACAGCATGGCAGAGGCATAGATTTGTGCAGTTTGAGAGTGACACTAGTGTTGCTTCGGCTAGAGTCCTGAAGTGTTGTGTGGTAATACAGGTGGATTTTTGAAAAATATGAAATTTTTATGTTAGGGCAATTTTTTTGTATAAAGTAAAACAACAGAATGTTGGCTACGTGAAATCTGCTTTTGGATAGGTGGTGATAACTAGTGAACCACTTGAGCTAAGTGTTCACAATTGGGTATGCAGGTAGAATATAAATATGCGTTCATATAAATATGCCATCACAACCCAAGTCATCTGAGGTGTGATGTTGTGTCTGTGGGTAAGTGGTTCTGGATCATTTGAAGATCATAAACCACTTGTAAGTGGCTTGGATCATTTGAAGATCGTAAACCACTTACCCAATGACATTATCACATACTAGATGCCTTGAATCCTCATGTGATACACTCAATGAGTGAACAGTTACGCGTGTGGTGATGGTAAAACTTAAGGATACACTTATTAGTTTTAGTGGAGACAGAATTGGGATTTAATGAATAAAGGCTTCACAGTTATAAGAATTTCGTAATAATAGAAATAGGTATGTAGGGTTACAAATCTTTTCAGTAAGAAAATAGGCTTTCTCATTTCTGACCACAGTGCTTTGTGTTATATTACTCTTTCTTTCTGTGCATGTTGAGTATGTTGTATTTACAAATATTACTGTCTTCACCTGAGCCATTATTTGGGTTCCTTATAATATGGATGATGTGTAGCACAGTGTGTGCTGGGAGAGTGCAGTAGTGTAACTGTAAGACATGATGCTATTCATTATAAGATTCTCACAGACTTTCAGAACGTGATCCATAAAAAGAATAAAACCAACTTTCCTGTGTTATAACAGGCGCTGAAAATGCTGTGCCTGTACTTGTCTGCACTCTTATTACGATTTAAGTGAGTTGCCGTTCACCCAGAGTTCTTCCTGAAGAAATTCTCAAATTTCTCTTCATATGTCTTTTCATACTTCTTCTGTATGTGGGTTCATATTGCAGACTTGTTCTCTCAAACTACGTTTGAAATAAAAATGATGTGGGGTTGATTTAGGTGAGCATAATTGCTATAAACCATGGCATATTATTCTGTCACCAAACAAAGCTTCCGTAACTATCAGAGAATGCTTTCTGGCGATTTCTGTATTTTATGCAGCTTTCCTTTGTTCATTGTACAGTGTCTTAACAGCTGGGTTGTCCAGAAGTGACCCAATAGACTCAGTTTATTCGTGTGTTCATGGGTGTGTGTTGTGCTTGGAACTCTGGTCCCAGGAAATTTATGACAAAATTGACTTCAACCAGAACCACATTTCACATGCGATTCATGCAGAACAACTTGCTGTCCAGCAGTATATCAAACCTTATCCACACACATTACAGTAGCCAGTACTGAACATGTTGTTAGACCTAGTTAATTTTAATGGCAGTGGCTACTATTGCTTGGCAGTGAAATACATTTTGATTGCTGGGAGAGAGTAAGGACAGCCCTCTTAAATGTTATCAGTGGATGCACTATAATTAACTATAATTATCAGTCATCTAAATTTACAGAGTAGCTAATTTAGTGATGCAGGGCCTTCAGAGCTGATAAACACTTAGCTAATCCAGAAATTCCTTGGTTTGTGTGGTGGATTGAAATTTGTTTTTGCAGAGAAGTAATTTGAATACTTCATGTTCCAGGGAAGCGTGGACTCTTTGCTGTACACAGATACTGAACACCATCACTACACTCCTCCGTTATCAGAGGATGGCCGTGCTTCTAAACTCAGGCCAGAAATCTGGAAAGCTCTCATAAGTCTTGGATATTTGTTTGTAGTAACATGGATAACAGCATTTGTGATGGTGATTGTGCACGATCGTGTTCCTGACATGAAGAAGTATCCTCCATTGCCAGACATTTTCTTGGATAATGTTCCCCACATACCATGGGCCTTCCACATGTGTGAACTGACAGGGACATTGCTCCTGTTTATTTGGCTTACAGTTCTTATGTTTCATAAGCACAGGTTGGTTCTTCTTAACAGCATATTAAACATTTTATCTTTTAGCCTTTATAAAGGGTAATATTAGCTCTTAATAAAAGAGAGGTTACTTTATACAGTTCCCAGATTATGCTGTTGTGTACAGGACATTTAGAAATTCACACCAGTGGCCACCATGCAGTTTCTTGTGGATTTGGGTGAAATTTCACATGATCTAGATGTACCTTGTGCACAGCTGTCATGATTCAGATAAGATACACTGTGTAAAAACGTTATACATGTGCATGCCTACAGGCCCTGTGACTTGTTTATGAACATGGAGATGAAACTCTTTCTTGATAAAATTTGACTCAATACATAATACTTGCTAGAAACTTGATTATGGTGAGCACATACTCTGTTGCCACATCATATTCAAGTCTAATTGCTTCATCCATGAAAGTTATGTTGGTCAGAATTTTATAGGGAATTTTTATCTTAGTGTTCATGAAGCAGTTATGTGGGAGAGTCTGTATTTGCAAATTGATAGACACTCCTTATGTTTACTCCAGTTTGAAAAAAGTACTCTGATAAAACTACTAACTTTTCCATTTTCATGTTCTTTTAGCAAGCATACTTTATTTGAGGTGTGTGATAGTGTGGTCAGCAGAGCAAATAGAGGAAAGGAAGATGGATTTTTTTGTTATAACCTTCACAAATGGGGAAGTGGAGCCATGTTACAAATCTAGTTTCCTTGGAGGATGATACATGTGACAGTTTAAATTATTTTATGCAGCTTGTTTAATTTTAATATAATATCCCCATTAAATACACATTCATTGTTATTCCCATAAAATAAGCCATAGTGAAATAAAGTTGCATATTTTTATGTTACATATTTTTAATGAACTTATGGTTATAACCAGGAATTGAAAACTGTTAGTCCAGTAGAACTTGCAAACTCTCATATTGATTTTCACTCACTTCACCCCTCTGTTTTGTTTGCCAGCAAGAACATAACCTAAAGCCAGTTTTCTTAGAGTAATTAGCTATTGTGAAGGGGTCTACTGTTTCCAGCACTGAAGTCAGAAAATACAGGGCATCCAAAATAGAAAGCTCAATATTTGGTGGATCTTGGTTTTAGCTGTTAAAGCAGTGAGCATATCAACTTCTTCCTGAATCACTGCTTCATAAACTTGATGCCTTGATCCATGGATCATAGGACTGCTCGTTTGTTGGGATGGGAGGGAGATAATCTAATGGGTACTTCTGAAATTGATCAGCTGTTCGGTATGAGCAGGACAGTGGTCACTTAACACCAGTATCTCTTCCCCTCCCATTTCAACACACACAGTTCTTAAATAGTCCTCAAATACTGCACAGGTCATTGATGCAAATTTGTTGCTGGTTTATTTACAAGTCAGACTTTTCGTATGCTTAAATCATTCTGGCTTTTCAGCTTTACTGGCTACAGCCAGAGGCATTTGTTTACAACAATCCCTCTTGACCCATACTAACCCAGTAAAGTGGTCCTGCCTGTGCTTTGCACCATGGAAATTTTCACCATTAATACCAAAGACTTGTTGGATAGCTTCAGTGTTAAAATGTCTCTAGGTTCATATGCAGCAGTATTGACTGGAAGAATGGAGGAGTTCCATGTCTCCACTTCCAGATCCACACTTTGGGCCTTGCTCTTTATGGTTCCATATATGATGGTTGAACATTTTTTAAATCGGTCAAGCCATATGTTGTATGGTTCAAATTTGACATTAAGTTTCATTTCAGTTTCCGTTACCATTTATAACTCCATCAATATGTGTGTTCTGGGAATGTTCCATTCTGAACCACACATACAGTGCTCTTTTGATCTCTTCTTACTTCTCAGTCTTCACTGTCCTGTGTGGTACAGAAATGTTTACAGCTTCACAGAACTTTATAATTTCTTAGACATTATGGCTTTCATTGTAAAAGGTGATGGTGCCCAGTTCTTTTGCAATGGTCACAGGTGATGATATAGGATTTTAGCCTACTTTATGAATAATAGCAAGTTTATCTTTTATTAAAGGTACCTTCTGCTTGGTCCCAGCTTTCTTATCACCCATGCTGCATATGTTTTTATTGCACTTAATACCACTCAGCCATAAACATTCTTTGCAAAGTGTAACTGAAATCTTGTCAGACTTTCACAATATAATAATGACTACACAGTAAAAGCATGCTATGTGATGTGGCATGGTCTTGGCCTTCACTAAGCTTGTCACATGATGTTTACCACTTTGCATGGGAATATTGGTGT
>Ga0131853_10024691_pt1 | contig 10837 bp, 6 predicted proteins | sample TergutLab28metaG_FD_92764 | JGI IMG/M metagenome (GOLD analysis project Ga0131853, IMG submission 92764) | Labiotermes labralis P1 segment gut microbial communities from Petit-Saut dam, French Guiana - Lab288 P1 (version 2) (version 2) | ecosystem: Host-associated > Arthropoda: Insects >... | reverse complement strand
GTGAAGCAGCACAAATGTGGAAGAATTATGGCACAATTAGTTCAAGTGCGATATGAGGTTCTCAGTGCACTGATAATGAAAACTGCTATCTTCAGGATTGTGTCGCCGCATAGTTTGGTAGAAATGTACCGACGTTTCATATAAACCTGCTGCTTCCAACAGCAGGGCAGATGAATATGCCCCCCCCCCCCAGTGGACAACGGTATGAATATACAAACTGGGTGGACTAAGACAGACCTGTGGCCAGGAACTGGTATTTCCACCCCACGTAACTCCTTATAAAACGTCATTATGATGTTACTATCATATGTACAGCTAAATATACTCTAGTATTTTGACGTTTTGCTGACCGTGCATCTCAGTATATTTATCTCAGTAATTAACCAACTTGGTGCACAAAATTTTTGTTCTACAATAAGTTTATTTCATGCCTCTACATGTTTTGAGCACATGGTGCTCGAAACATGCAGAGGCATGAAATTAACTTATTGTAAAACAAAAATTTTGTGCATCAAATTGGTTAATTACCGGGATAAATATACTCTGGTACATTTCGCGCGGACTAGCATATTATCGTTTACAATGTATACCGATTTGACGATCCAACGCCATATGCGAGAAGTGTCGCTGGTGTTCCTTCCACCTCAGACACTCGTACAGAAGCTACGTTAATACTACTGCTATAAAGAAATAAAACAGAATAACAATGGGGATGACGTCTAGTGATGCACTCATACTAAGTTTCACGAAAATCCTCCGACTGGTCTAAAGGTAACTGGGAACGCGGACGGATATGGTGATACAACCATCACGGGCATACCGTCGTCACTAAACAACTCTGTATAATACGCAACAACGCCTTAACAGCACTCCCAAAAAAAAGTTTCAAAGACAATAACAAAAGAGGTAACAATAACTCAAAAAAATACGAACATCATCAACCTCCCTCGAAAAAATGTATGATTACTAAACTAGTGAAGATACATTTCCTGTTTTTATGGAAAAAAGAAAGTACTATATTTTGGGAAGTCCGTCCCGGAATCCTTTCCTGATTCAAACAAATCCAAGCCTATCCCTTACACATCCAATTACTCTAGGAGACATTTTAAAAATACCCACCCGCTCCATTATGTTTACCTTGGCGCTCTTTAACGTGTATAAATTTATCACATCCCCAGGCCTGCTGCATGCTTTTCCCATCTCATCATCGATATGTCATCAAAAGTATCAGACGAAGAAAACATAAACACACACGAGTACATGGGATGATTCATAATGAAAATTTATTCCGTTATCTGTTAGTTTCCCCTTTCTCTCCTAATATTCCCGTTGGCACTGAATTCTCAAACGCAAGCCAGTCACATACGCAGGAATGAGACTGTGCATCTCGTCGATCGCTCCGGGTCGGATCGCGATTCTGCTGCTTGCTGTAACCCGTTACGATGGCAACAACATCCTGGCGTTTCTATGGGAACAACCCCCGCGAGGCACCTCCTGCCACCCTTGTCACTGAAATACAGAACCTGGTTGTTGCTACTGCAGCTCGCATCTTTCATTACCCTAGTTATACACAAGTATGTTCGTTTCTGTAGACAGTGGCAGACGGAGAAGGGTTAGGCAGCAAAGCTGGCTAATCTTGGCATTGTCTAGAATATAAAGCCTAACAACGTCAGCGAGTTATCTCCGGATTTTTTTTTGAAGCTTATACGGTTCGTGTGTGTGACCAGAGTAATGTCCGTCCACTGGAGATGACAAGCACACTAGAGTAAAACATTCTATCAAAATTAGCGACTACTCAGTGCTTCAGATGTCACCCACAGCATGTCCAATGTGCAAAACAGGCTCTGACATTACACAGTACGACTGACTTAACCTAACTGAAAGCACGTGAAAACCCTTCAAACACACACACACACACGTCAAAATCCAAGCAAAAATACATTATCTACGCAGTGTGATGTCTGAACTGGAATTACGTTTGCGCAATATAATACAAACAAGGCCAACGTAAAATCGGGGGGGGGGGGATGTGGGGAGAGGGAATAGAACGTGTATAAGGGGCGAACACCTCCCCACTCTTGTACTTTATCAGGCCATATATTCGCTAATGCGACGTCAAGTTTTTTAAATCAATAAATCGAGCCAGAAAGGACTTACGGCTGATTGTTTCTAGTTAGTCACGCAAAACGGAATTCGGATTATCTTATTTGAGTTTACCGTTAAATCGACAAATCGTAAACAGTGGCTAACATTTCCAAAGACACACGCGGATAAATTAAGGGCCATTCTGAACTGAACAGAAACGTGACATAAGTGACAGAATTTGCTACAACAAATACTATACGACGAACAAGAGATAAAGGGCGCGCTTCAAACTGATGCAGGCTTTCTAAGCGAGTTAATTGTAATTTCCCATCGACTATTCATCCCGCTGTTCATTTACTGCAGATGCATAGTTGTCAGTGTTTAACCGAGAGCATACAGCACTCTGCGCAGAGCTACACATCGTACCGTATGGTACAGAAACCATTACCTTGCGCTGCGACAAACACCACTGATAATGGATTCTAATAAATAATACGAAAAAGTCGTTCTTGGATAACATTCTATTGCGCCTTTATGTCAGGTGTCAGTTACAGTTGGCCTGTGGCGATATTCTGGCCTTTCAGCACTTCTTGCTTTATATACACAGCACAAAGAGCACGATTCCCACCGGAATCCAAGTTCTGAAACGTCTAGTGAATGTAGCTATTAGACCTATACAATGACACGAGCAAGTGACGCGCAGTTCATTCACGATCCAGCGGTATTAATTTAACAATGAAAACACAAATCACAGTTTAGGATTGTGGCGGAATGAATCTTTATTACTGCTAACTTTAGGTCCTTCGGTAGATTTATAAAGTATATTTAATTGGCAGGAATAATCAATCGCTTACCTTCTCAAAGTACCTAAAGTGTTTCGCATGGATATCGGACGCAGCGCCACTCTGAATAATTCCTAGCTTGTTTATTAATACTGTTTAAACTGTATAGGGTGTACGTCGAATGAAACACGACCAAGTTCTTAACTGTGAAAACTTAAGTATCTGAAACAGTGTCTCCTCAACTTCTTGTCCAAAGCGGAACCCCTAAAATAATTTTTCCTATCCCAAGGTACCCCCACCTATGAAAATGAAAACAAAACAAAGATCCAGTTAACTCTGTATTCCCAACTGCCGGATAACATTCCTGCGATATTTTGATGGATATCTGGAATTTTTCGCGAAATTTGATTTGCTTATCCCATGATTTCTTGTGCAACCGCCAACGATGTTCTCCGAAACCCTAGTAGAGAAAGACTGTTCTGGAAGGATGCATTTGCGTGTACTGAAGGTACTATAAGAAAAGTCTCGTACAGAATGAGGAAAATCATGAAAAACGTAGCCGCCAATCGTTATCCACCCTGTAATCTGTCAGAGAGTTATCCAAAGTCTACTCTATTTCATCGTATACTTCGAAAAAGCCCGAAAGGCAAAACAGGAAAAACAGGCTAACCGCTCCTCATTGTAAAGACGTGCGCAACACTACTGTCTGTAGCGTGCAGGTCTGCGAGTATTAAGGTGGGGAGGCTCATTTATAATTTGCAGTAGCTACTGTTGTTTGGGATGAAGTATACTCTCTGTGTTTACTTGGAGATTATAGAAACGGCTGACGCAGTTCAGCCCCCCCCCCCCCGGCTCCGCCCACAAACTCCTTGCCCCGAACAGCACAAACACGTTCCTTAAACCCAAACACATGCACCCTTTACCACTTCCTTGATCACAAGTACACGTGGATACGGACGGGTTGAATATTAATCTACTCCAAGTAATTGCATGATTTCCAGGTACAAAGCGTACCAGGGTTGGTTGAAGGATGCCACAATCTACGCGGATGCATGAAATTCCCCGAAAACGCTGGCTGTATTTCACATATTGTGTCGAACAAATTTGGTATGTAAATTCTTACACTGCTCTATCTGCATTGTCAGCTGACGACTAAGTGCAGGTACAGCCCGCAATTTATTTCTGTGCTGGGCCGAGAAATGTCTTACATCAGGGATGATGTGTAATAGGATCATATACTTACACGGAAGCACGATCCAAAATGGGATACCAGTTACTATGACAAACGTTTCCCTCACCATGTATCGGCAATGCAGAAAGAGGAGGGGAGTCGTTAATGACGCATATAAATCCACAGAATAAAGTACCTTCGTCAAAGTGGGAAAATGTATGTGCCAGAACGGCGTTTCTCAAACTCTTCCTCGAGATGGCACACTAAAATTACAGCTGAAGGCTTGACGGTACATCACATCATGAATGTATCACAGCTGTCAACTGAGCGGGTCCGCGTAGGCGTGTCTATCTTCATATTTTCCTCTAAAACTCCTTTACGCTTTTAAATGTAACTACAGCCAGTACAGTGACTAGGCTATGGGCCGGACGATCCGGAGTTCAATTCCCGGGTGAGGAAATATGCTTTTCTGTTTTCAAAAACTTCTGGAGCGGCTATGAAGCCCACCCAACCTTCCTACTCACATCAATCTTGTGCCTCAGTCACGAACGAGTAGAGCTACATATCTGCTCCACCTAAACGCCTTCATGGCGTCGAAAAGAACTCTTTTTTCCATACACGTCGTTTTATGCATACAAGTTCAAAGAACCAATTTAACAGATCAGCAACACTGACGGAATAAATAATAAGTGACAAGACATAATACTATGTCAAAATGGCTATTCCATATGTAACGAACACAATGAATGACACATTTCCAAAAAATAAATTCCAGCAAACGTTTATGAGATGACAAAACAGGACTAACCAAGTTCTCGCTGCTATTATCACACTTTGTAAACTATTGTTAGATGCTATCAACGTGTTATTTATTCATCAACGTTACATTAAAACAGCTCCGACATGTTTCGGTGTTACAGTTATACCATCATCGGAGAGCTCATTATTTTGTGCTTACTAAAGTTACAGTTGTTAAAATATTCCACCAAAATACATCGGTGTGTGGTTAGTACGGTGGTGGTGTGGCTGTATATATTAGGTCTGTAATGAGTAACAGTGTGTCAAATACTGTGATAATAGAATTTTCAAACATAATGAATCGTATCGAAATTGGCTGGACTTACCCTTATACATACACCAATAAAGTTAAGTCCAGCCAATTTCGATACGATTCATTATGTTTTGAAAATTCTATTATCACAGTATTTGACATGCTGTTACTCATTACAGACCTAATATATGCAACCACACCACCACCGTACTAACCACACACCGATGTATTTTAATGGACTATTTTAACAACTGTAACTTCAGTAAGCACGAATTAATGGCTCCCTGATGAAGGTGTAACTGTAACACCGAAACATGTCGGAGCCGTTTTAATGTAAATTTTAATACTGCTTTTAAGACAACTAACTATTGCATCAGTTGGTGAATAAATAAAACTTTGATAATATCAAGATGCACGGTACGAATGTGAAAACTATTGTTAGATGCGTTGAAACACATCTGAATACAAAATGCCATGGCAAACTGAAGACTCACGCCACCACATAACGGTTCAGAAACACTGCGCCAGCACACAGTTGCCAAGTTGTCCGTCGCACGAAAACTTTTTATCTGATCCAGCACAATTCCCACTGTTCCACCGTACCTGCTGTGACGCAACAACAAAACCAGGGCAATACAAGGCTTTATTCACATCATGAATAAGTCATTTCAGGCGCGTTCGGATCCTTGCATGCGTCTATTAAATCGATCTTTCCGTCTACCTGAACGCATGAAAGAATTACAGAACCGTTCGGCGGATTCCCATTCAGTTATACAAGTTTGGCGACCGTTTCTGATGAAAATCCACACGCACTGCTGGGTACTTCTTAATCGACTTCGCTAAATATTTATCGGAGCGAAACACGTTTCGAAAAAATGAAGTACAGAACAGCGAAACACATATTGTATGTCCGACATTTCCCCTCCACTCTTAAAGTTTTTTACACAAACAAAATGGACGCCATTCGTAAAATTTCCGCACTCGTATAATCAATCAAAAATGGTCTTCAGAATACACCCTCCATGCGAAAAGCAAAAGATCTTGTGATTACAGTCTTGTTTACAAGGACGTTTAAAACGAAGAAGGTAACAGGATCTCTGATACCGAGACCTTTATTCTGACTTCGATGTACACATGGCACACGTATCTTAAGTCAGACAGCAAAATACACGTGTGTCAATGAGTGCAGAAGCAGCCATCCCATCCACTAACAGCAAAGAATTTCTTGGGTTGCTTCATGAACCAGTACACCAACACAGACGTTACGTCTTCATCGGACCTAATACAAGGCCCCCTAGTGCTTTCTTCGGTGGGTCGAACACATGGAGGTCATATGGTATAAAGGACCCGACTGTACGAAGAAACGTGCAAAATCTACCAGGACAGGCATAGCAGCGTGTGGTAGAAACTACGGGTTACACGGTGACGAGCGCTGTTGTTCAACATGGCGACGTCGCTCGTGGGCAGGCCAAGATTCTTTCATTTGATAATGGTAACGTGAGGGTGCAAGAACGCTTCTGCTAAGGGGGCGTAGATTGGGGTCGGACGAAGATGTTATGACGACGACGACACAGTGGTTCCAGCAGCGGCCTGGAGTACTTTGCGCAGATCCGTCGGTGATGCGCTGGGCCAACGCGACGTATCGTGTGTAGCCTGCAGCCGTCGACGTCGCAGGTCGAGAACCCCTTCAGCCCACAGAAGTTGCTAAAATCATGTGCATATGTACTGAAGTGCAGGACTGTTTCACTATTCAAAGACAGGTCGAACGCGGTACTTGCAGAACACCAAACTGCCTAGAGGTTAAGACGGTAATAAATAAAATTACCATGGATTTATGACAAGGTCTGCAGAGGAAGAAGTGCGCAGACCGTTCCCCTAATAGTTCTCGCCAGTGCCGCTGCCTCAAGAACTATTACAAGACGAGTGCTTACGGCAAATGGTGTTGCCTTGGCTGGAGGCCTTGATATGTTCATATTAAGGACTACTACTATTGGCGTGACAAGGCTCCAATCTAGATGACGGTCTGTTGGGAAGAAAGAACTTTCGTTGGATAGATGTCTTGGGCTTGAACCCAGCCACGGTGTGATCGTATCGGCTGAGGACCTCCCTGAACAGAGGAAGCGGGCCGTGCCTCTTTTTAACTACAACATTGCATCTGCCTTGCAGCTGAATACAATCACGGAAATCCTGTCACGGTTGCCGAACGTTACGCTACAATCGTGAAAACATGGCCGCCGTGTTAATGGGAATCCCCGGCTGGCTTGTTGAACTTCGATCGCCACCAACGAGGGCAGCAGGCGACTTTAGACAGACAGTGCTTGGCCGGCACAGGTGCGGATGTTTTGATACAACCGCTGTTCAAGTCCCGTCTGAAGTTTTCTGACCATGCGCACCTTTCTGGCCAATATTATTGGCATTCATTACGCCACTTTACTCTTCAAGTCACGGCGCTTCGAAAACTGGTTCTACTTCCACTAACTGGTGAGAGGATAAACAGGGAACCCTACTTCGATTGGCCTGTGCCAGAGCTAGTTCAAAATCCTGGACCCTGGTGCAGGAAATAGAAGCAGTTTCTGAAATGTCGTCGTTTTAAAAACAAGGATTATGGTCAGTGTCCCAAATATCAGTCAGGAAGACCATTCGGTTTTTCAAAACGGCCGGAGTAAACCTAACTCTGGACTGGAAAACAATAGTTCAAATATGGGACCGCTTCAAACAACCGTTTTCATGCCAAGATTAAACACGACTATCTGGAAGGACAGATGCACAATTTTACTAGTTTCGTGCTGAAATCGAAAAAAAAAAAGTTGATCTATTCTCGGAAACTTCGGAGAAGTACAGAGCCAACACAGTAAGCCTAAAACCGGACCAAACCGACTCCTAATTGAGAACATGACAGGAATTTATATTTAGCGCTATCCCCAGATACATACAGCGGAGTACAAGAAAGACGATTTCAACATCGGATGAGACTTCTACCGTACACAACCGCCCATCCTTAATTTCTTCACCAGATATCTTACCGTCAAGATTTGTTTGCCTTCCCCCACTAACGTCTGTAAGATTAATCACGCAACTGTTAAAACACTGTCGTAATGCGGTATATTTTATTATTCCAAAGTACTAGGTTTTATGTGGTTACAATACTGCCGTTAGTGAAGAATACGTCAGCTACTGTCAAAAACTAGATTTCGTCAGTCAATATACCATCTTCAGTTTGACTCAAAATTACCCTAAATGTGTAACAATCTTTCAGCTTTATTACGAAATACTGTTGATAACATGTAGCTGAAGGCAAACGCTGAGAAAATTTGTGATGGCACTGTTCTTACAAAATTGTACTATCTGCACATCTCAGTAACAGAGCCCTCTAGAACGGACCCTCCAGAGTGAAAGGGACGTACAAACCAGTGGCGAATTCTTGTGTATTGCTGGCGTTGCGCCGCCATATCAATGAAGTGGGAGAAATGACTTCCTTTCTCTATTAAAAAAAGACAGAATAGCATCTTTTCGAAAATCATTACTTTTTGTCACATACAACTGGCAGAGTATGCTGAAAGACTACGAATGCGGAGTATTCCCTTCCACACCTCGCCGCTTGAAGCCTATCTGTGTGTGAGAGAGACAGGGAGAAAATGAAAGGGAATGTTGTTTCTCAGCAACGTCCATTTAAACTTACTCCCTCGCAAGGCATGCGGCTTAAAGCATAGCCATACGTCTGGTCGCTTGTGTACAAAGCGAGAGAAGCCAAAGAGAAAGATACACCTAGGTCAAGCGGGAAGTTTGCCGCATTACCCACCGGAAATAACAGACAGCCACAATGTGTTATTAGTTCCAAACTTGTTTTCGTACGGAGAAGCCAGGTCTTCTGCGTTGTTGCGCCATGTGACTGGGGAATTTCTTCCCGACGTTTCGAAGGAACGTGCTTTCATTTTCAAGGTTATAAGCCTCCAAATCACGCGGTGGACACCTGAAACAACTGTTTTGGTATTGTTATAAATATATTTATTTCTAATGTAAATTATCTTTCTCATTTATCGTGTCGTGTTGATGCAAGATTGATTTTCTACTGAAGACTGAAACGTCAGAAGGTTTCATTATATTTAGACACCAATCTCCATGAGCACATAATAATATTACTACAAAAAATTCAGTGAAAATGGAAATATTGTTCAGTATCAAATACTGGTATTCAGAATTCTAAGAATATGGCTGTTTCCACAGCAGGATCTTGGTGCTGAGCAGATAGCGTCCGGGGATAGCAACCCCCAAATCATTTGACCTCACATGCAAGAAGGGGTACTATCCCCACTTCTTCAACACTGCCAACAATTTGGATTACGTTGGCTCTTATCCCGAATCCAAGTTCTATGGGGCAGACTTTATGTCTGGTGATGAACGAGCCCAATTTTCGGCCTGGTATGAGGGGGTTAAAGACAAAAATTTTAACAACAGGGAGGAACTGTTGGCTTACTGCATAGACGACGTCAATGTACTGAGGCAGGCATGCTGTGCTTTTCGGAATTTGATTTTTAAATTGGTCAAGATGGACCCCTTTCGGCAAGCCATTACAATATCGTCCATTTGCAATAAGGTGTTCCGGACCATGTTTCTAAAACCAGATTCTGTAGGTATTATCCCGAGAGGGGGCTACCGTATGGGGGATTGTCAGTCTGTTGAGGCTCTTCAATGGCTGGCGTACATTGGTCGAACGCGTAATAATATTACACATGCCGGTAATGGGAGGGAAGTACGTTTGGCTGGGGTACCTAACGTGAAAGTTGATGGGTACTGCGAAGAAACGAATGAAGTCTTTGAGTACCTAGGGTGCTTTTGGCATGGGTGTCTTTGCATGCCCAATCGACACAAACCCATTGGTAAGACCGAGGAAACTTTGGAGAACAGGTATGAGGAAACTAAGGCGAGGTTGCAGAAAATCGAAAACGCTGCTTATGAGGTTGTTTCGATCTGGGGGTGTGAGTTTAGAAAACTGTTGTGTGAAAATCCTGTTCTTGAAAATGAACTTTGCTCGCACCCCTATGTGAAGAATTCTCCAATAAATATTCGAGATGCCTTGTACGGGGGTAGAACCGAAGCTACTAAAATATATTACAGAGTCAAGGAAGGGGAGAAGATCCACTATGTGGACGTTATAATTCTGTACCCCTACATTTGTAAATATGGCAAATTTCCCTTGGGTCACCCGAAAGTGTACGTGGGTGCAGACTGTCCTCCTGACTGTTTGGATAGGGAGGGTATTATTAAATGTAAGGTTCTGCCTCCTAGGAAACTATCATCCGGTTCTTCCGTACAAAAGCAACTCCAAACTGATGTTCCCCTTGTGTTCTGCTTGTGCCGACACAATGTATCAAGGTAAGTGTACACACTCTGATGAGCGGTGTATAGTTGGTACATGGGTAGTGGATGAAGTCCGCAAGGCTGTAGAGATGGGCTATAGTGTAATGGACGTGTTTGAATTTTGGGAATATGAAGTGACGGGCTTTGACAAGGACACCAATACCGGAGGTCTGTTTGCAGAGTACGTAAACATGTTCCTAAAATTGAAACAGGAATCATCCGGCTACCCATCCTGGGTTCAAAATGAAGACGACAAGGACAGGTACGTTGAGGACTACCGGCGCGCAGAGGGAATTGCTCTAGACAAGGCATCCATTTCAAAAAATGCAGGGCAACGAACTTTGGCTAAACTCAAATTGAACTCAATGTGGGGCAAATGGGCACAGAACC
>Ga0131853_10024690_pt1 | contig 10837 bp, 9 predicted proteins | sample TergutLab28metaG_FD_92764 | JGI IMG/M metagenome (GOLD analysis project Ga0131853, IMG submission 92764) | Labiotermes labralis P1 segment gut microbial communities from Petit-Saut dam, French Guiana - Lab288 P1 (version 2) (version 2) | ecosystem: Host-associated > Arthropoda: Insects >... | reverse complement strand
GCCCTTGGAGCGGATCATCGCCGCGCCCTCGGTGATCCGGCGCAGCGCCTCACCCAGGTTGGTCGCGCCGCAGACGAACGGGACCGTGAAGGCCCACTTGTCGATGTGGTTCTCGTAGTCGACCGGGGTCAGGACCTCGGACTCGTCGATGTAGTCGACGCCGAGGGACTGCAGCACCTGCGCCTCGACGAAGTGGCCGATCCGGGCCTTGGCCATCACCGGGATCGAGACGGCCTCGATGATGCCGTCGATCATGTCGGGGTCGGACATGCGGGAGACGCCGCCCTGGGCGCGGATGTCGGCGGGTACGCGCTCGAGCGCCATCACCGCGACGGCGCCCGCGTCCTCGGCGATCTTCGCCTGCTCGGCGTTGACGACGTCCATGATCACGCCGCCCTTGAGCATCTCGGCCATGCCGCGCTTGACGGGGGTCGTACCGGTTCCGGTGGTGCTATCAGCCATAGGGCCGATCCTAGGGCCGTTTACTTACGGTTCACCGGCCGGGGTTACGGCTGCGGATTGCCCTCCGCCAGCGCCTGCTGCCGGACTACCCAGATCCGCTGCCCCACGGTGACCGTCGAGGCGATCGCGAGCGCCCACAACGTCACCCGCGGCAGCCAGATGCCCCAGTCCCAGCCGGCGTCCAGCGCGATGCCGCCGAGACCGGTCATCACCAGGATCGAGACCAACCGGTCGGCGCGCTCGGCGATGCCCACCTTGGCCTGGTAGCCCAGGCTCTCCGCGCGGGAGCGGGCGTACGAGGTGACCGAGCCCATCGCCAGGCAGATCAGCGAGAGCCACAGATAGAGCCGGTCGTCGCCGGGGCCGGCGAAGTAGAGCGCCAGGCCGCCGAAGATCGCCGCGTCGCCGACCCGGTCGAGCGTCGAGTCGAGGAACGCCCCGAACTTGCTGGACGTACCCGACATCCGGGACATGTGCCCGTCGATCAGGTCGCTGAAGACGAAGGCGGTGATGAAGAGGACTCCGCCGAGCAGGTGGCCGCGCGGGAAGAACGCGAGCGCTCCGACGCAGACGCCGATGGTGCCGACGAAGGTGACGGCATCGGCGCTGACGCCCAGCCTGAGCAGCAGGCGGGCGATCGGCGAGATGACCTTGGTCCAGAAGGCGCGGAATCTATCGAGCATGGCGGCAGCAGGCTACCGGTCCAGAGCGACGATCAGTACGTGACACTCACGACGCGGCGACGCAGGGCCCCACCGACTGCGGGTCCTCCAGGACCGCCTCGAAGGCCAGCTCGGCGGCGCCGATCAGCGAGGAGTCCCGGCCCAGCGTCGCCGGCAGCACGGCGACGTCGGCGCGCGGCGCCATCAGCGCCCGCCGGCTGAGGATCGCCTCCACCCGGTCGCCGATGCTCGGCCACAGCTGCGCGAGCGTGCCGCCGACCACGATCACCTCGGGGTTGAAGACGTTGATCAGCGAGCGCAGCCCGACGCCGGTCCAGGCCGCCACCTCCGCGACCGCCTCCTGTGCCGTGGCCTCGCCGGCCTCGGCCGCGGCGATCACCTCGGCGACCCCGTCCGGGCCGCTGCCCGGGGCACGGCCGGCCAGGGTCAGCAGCCGGTTCTCGCCGACCTTGAGCTCCCAGCAGCCCTGGGCGCCGCAGGAGCACTCCGCCCCGCCGGCGTCGACCTGGAGATGGCCGACCTCTCCCGCGTACCCGCTGGCACCGGCGAGCATCTGGCCGTCGACGAGGAAGCCGCCGCCGATGCCGACGCTGACGCCGAGGTAGATGACGTGCTGCCGCCCCACGGCCGCGCCGCGCAGGTGCTCGGCCACGACACCGAGGTTCGCGTCGTTCCCTGCCCGGACCGGGCGGCCCAGCCGCTCGGACAGCAGCTGGGTGAAGGGCTCGCCGTGCCACCCCAGGTTGGGTGCGAACTGCACCATGCCGTCCTGGGAGCGGATCGCCCCGGGCAGCGAGGCGGCGATGCCGAGGATGCGGTGCGCCGGCGCGGCGGCGAGGAGCTCCTCGACCATGGCGGCGATCCGCTCGACCACGTGGCCGACGTCGTGCTCGCCGCGCTCGTGCTCCCGTACGCGCCGGGCCAGGACCGTGCCGCCGAGACCGACGAGCGCGACCTGGACCCGATCCACGCCCAGGTCGATCGCGACCACGGCGTTCTCCGGCCGCGGCACCACCAGGTGCGAAGGCCGGCCGCTGCGGGCGCCGCCGGTGGCGGCGCCCGCAGCCGAGGACTCGGCCACCAGGCCGAGCTCGATCAAGGCGGTCGTCAGACCACCGATGGTGCTGCGGTTGAGTCCGAGCAGGCGGGTGAGCTCTGCCCGGGTCATCGGACCCCGGACGTGCACCGCGCTCAGCAGTGCCCGGAGGTTGGTGCGTCGCAGCTCCTCGGTGCCCGAGACGGTGGCTGCCACGACCATCCGCGGTTCAGACCCTGCCGGAGGCGCTGGCGCGGCGACGGCTGATCGCGTCGACGCTCGCAGCGAGGAGCAGGACCAGACCGGTGACCATCCAGACGGTGCCCTGGTCCTGGTTGAGCAGGCCCATGCCGTTGTTGATGATCGCCACGACCGTACCGCCGACGAGCGCGTCGATGATCCGGCCCTTGCCGCCGAAGAGGCTGGTGCCGCCGATGACGGCCGCGCCGACCGCGTACAGCAGCGTGGTGCTGCCACCCGTCGTCGGGCTGATCGAGTTGTCGCGGCTCGCGATCATGATGCCGGCGATCGCCGCGATCACCGAGGCGGTCACGAAGCAGCTGAGCTTGATCCAGGCGACGTTGATGCCGGCACGGCGGGCGGCCTCGGCGTTGCCACCGACCGCGTAGACGTGACGACCCCACGTGGTGCGACCGAGGGCGAAGGTCAGCAGGAGCAGGAGCCCGATCATGATCAGCAGCGAGATCGGCAGGCCCTTGATCGACTTCAGCGCCGGGTGCGGGCCACGCTCGACCGAGAGGAACGCCACGATCCCGATCACGATCACGGTCACGGCGCCCGCGGAGAGGAGCCACTGCAGCGACGACTCGGCGGTCAGGCCGGCCGCTCGGCGGCGGCGCATCGAGAGGAACGTTCCGCCGGAGAAGGCGACCACGATCACCACCGCGAGCACCCAGCCCAGCCAGACCGGGACGTTGGCGTTGTTCAGGTTGTTGATGAAGTTGTTCTGCAGCGGGATGGTGCCGCCGGCGCCGGTCTGCTTCAGCAGGACGCCCTGCAGGCCGAGGTAGGTCGCGAGGGTGACGACGAAGCTCGGGATGCCGAGCCGGGAGACCAGGAGGCCGATGAAGCAGCCGATCACGGCTCCGACGATCAGCGCCACCACGATGGCCGGCGCGGTCGGCCAGCCGTGCCGGGAGAGCGTGATGCCCATCGCCGCGGCCGAGACGCCGCCGGTGATGCCGGCGCCGAGGTCGATCTCGCCGAGGAGCAGGACGAAGACCAGGCCCATCGCGAGGACGGTGACACCAGCGGACTGACCGATCAGGTTGCCGATGTTGTACGCGGTCGGGAACGTCTGCGGGCGCAGGATGCTGAAGACGGCGAAGAGCACGATCAGCCCGAGAACCGCGGGCAGCGAGCCGACGTCGCCGCCGCGCAGGCGGGTGATGTACGCGGAGAAGATCGCACCCAGGGTGCTCGGCGCCTCGTCGTCCGGGTGCCAGTTCTCGGTGCTGGTGGGCTCGGTAGCGGTGCTCATGCCGCTCCTCCCGTCTTGGCCGGCAGCTGACCGGTGGTGATGGCGGTGACGATCTGCTCGCGGGTGTAGTCGGTGGTCTCGACCTGACCGACCATGGCGCCCAGGTAGAGGATCGCGATGTCGTCGGCGACCTCGAAGACGTCGTTGAGGTTGTGGCTGATCAGCACGACGCCGAGGCCGCGGTCGGCCAGGCGACGGACCAGCTTGAGGACCTGCTCGGTCTGGGCGACGCCCAGCGCGGCGGTCGGCTCGTCGAGGATGACGACCTTCGAGTTCCACAGCACGGCGCGGGCGATCGCGACGGTCTGGCGCTGGCCGCCGGAGAGGGAGGCGACGTGCGTACGGACGGACTTCAGGGTGCGCACCGAGAGACCGTCGAGGGTCTCGCGGGCACGCTTCTCCATGGTGTCCTCGTCGATGAGACCGCCCTTGGTGATCTCGCGGCCGAGGAACATGTTGTGCACGACGTCGAGGTTGTCGCACAGCGCGAGGTCCTGGTAGACGACCTCGATGCCGAGGGCGTTGGAGTCCTTCGGGCCGTGCACCTTCGCGGGCTCGCCGTCGAAGACGTACTCGCCCTCATCGAAGACGTGGATGCCGGCGATGCCCTTGATCAGGGTGCTCTTGCCGGCGCCGTTGTCACCGACGAGCGCGGTGACGCGGCCGGGACGGACGTCGAGGTCGACGCCACGCAGCACGTGGACGGCGCCGAAGCTCTTCTGGATGCCGCGCAGCGAGAGCAGCGGCTGGGTGTCCGGCCCGGTGGGGCCGGTGCGCTCGGGCGTTTCGACGCTCACGAGATCTCCTTGCTTGGGGTGCGCTGAGGGTCTCGGACGTTCGGACACCCCGGACAGGTCGGTCGTGCGGACCCGTCCGGGGTGCCGTCGTCCTAGCTGCCGCCCGGCCCACCGGAGTGGGCCGGGACAGCAGGGAGAGGCGACTTACTGAACGCCGTACTGCGTGCAGAGCTTGGCGACATCGCCGGTGCAGATCTGCGAGGCGTCGGCCTGGCCGTCGGAGACGACCGTCTTCACCGTGTCCTTGGTGATCCAGACCGGGGTGGCCAGGACAGACGGCACGTCGACGTTGAGCGTGGTGTCGCGCGTCTTGCCGTTGACCAAGGCCTGGGCGGCCGCGGTGTCACCCTTGATCAGGGCGATGGCCAGCTGCGAGGCGGCGTCGGCCTCGAGCGCGGTGTTCTTGTACACCGTGCCGGCCTGGTAGCCACGCAGCACGTTCTGCAGGCCCTCGGTGGAGGCGTCCTGGCCGGTGGTCAGGATCTTGCCCGCAACGCCGTTGGCCTTCAGACGGGCGATGACGCCACCGGACATGGTGTCGTTGGCGACGACCGCGCCGACGATGTTGCCCTTGTTCTGGGTGTACATCTGGTCGAAGACCTGACCGGCCTTGGTGGCGTCCCACTCACCCGACTGCGAGGCGACGACCTTGTACTGCGGGTTCGCCTTGAGGACGGCCATGTAGCCCTGCTTGAACAGCGCCGCGTTGTTGTCGGTCTCGGCACCGTCGACGGTGACGACGTTGCCGGACTTGTGGCCCTGCGCCGCCATCGCGTCGACCAGGCCCTGGCCCATCAGGGTGCCGACCTTCACGTTGTCGAAGGAGACGTAGTACGACGCACCGCCGCCGAGGGTGAGGCGGTCGTAGTCGATCGTCTTGACGCCGGCGTCAGCAGCCTTCTTGAGGCAGGCCGCGCCGGAGTCGGAGTCCAGGTTGGTGGTGATGAGCACCTTGACGCCCTCACCGATCATCTGGTCGCACAGCGAGCCGAACTTCGACTTGTCGCCGCCGGCGTTCTGGATGTCGGCCTTGAGACCCGCGGCCTCGAACGCCTTCTTCAGGTTCGGAGCGTCCTGGCTCACCCAGCGAGGGGAGGTGGTCGCGTCGGGCAGGATCACGCCGACGTCCATCGAACCACCCGAGCCGCCGCTACCGTTGCCGGCGTTGTTGCTGCTGTTGTTGCTGCTGCCACAGGCCGCCAGCGCACCAAACGCCAGCACCCCCGTCGCGACGAGCGCGCCCAGGCGGGCGGACTTGCTCGTGTTCATTCCTCGACCTCCGTTGGTTGAGAACAATGACGTGACTGACGTCACTCGGGATTGTTGTCGTCGGCAACATAGTCAGGCTGTGACGCGGCTGACAAGCAGTGTTCGGCGCGATCGACACGACCGTGACCGAGCCGTTATGAAACCGCGGGAAAGGGTCACGATTGGGCCGCATTTCGGACTCTGGTACCTGACCTTTCTCACCGCGACACGCCGTTTCAGCGTGAGAAAGGTCAGGTACCAGAATCAGGACCAGGCGTCGGCGAGCAACGTACGGGTGTCGCCGAGCAGCTCCGGAAGCGTCTTGGTGCCCCCGATGATCGGCATGAAGTTCTGGTCGCCGACCCAGCGCGGGACCACGTGCTGGTGCAGGTGCGCGGCGATGCCCGCTCCCCCGGCGACGCCCTGGTTCATCCCGATGTTGAACCCGGCCGGCGCCGAGACCCGCTTCAGCGTCTCCACCGCGGTCTTGGTCAGCGCCGCCATCTCGGCGGCCTCGGCCACGCTGGTCTCGGTGTAGTTCGCGATGTGCCGGTAGGGGCAGACCATCACGTGCCCCGGCGCGTACGGGTAGAGGTTGAGCACCACGAAGCAGAGCTCGCCGCGGTGGACGATCAGGCCGGAGGCGTCGTCGAGCGTCGGGATCCGGCAGAACGGGCACTGGGCGGCCGAGGAGTCCTCCGGCTTGTTCTCACCGCGGATGTACGCCATCCGGTACGGCGTCCAGAGCCGCTCGAGCTCGTCCGGCTCGCCGATGCCGTCCTGGTGGATCGGTCCTAGGGTGTGCGCTGCGGTCTGCTCCGGGATCACGGAGCGACTGTAGCGAGCAGGCCCGACAGGTCGGCCTCGCCCGTCGCCAGGCCGGTCGCCCGCGCGAGCATGTCGGCGATCGGCTGCTCCGGGTCGAGGATGACGCCGAGGCTCCGGGCGTGGCCCTCGATCAGGAACCACGCGGACTGGCTCATCATCACCCGCAGACGCTCCGGGGTGAGCACCCGCTCGGGCCGGTCGAGCCAGCGCCGTACCGCCCCGAAGACGGCGCCGACCACGCCGTGGACCAGGGCGTCCAGCTCGTCGTCCTGCAGGTCGACCTCGAGGCCGAGCGTGGTCAGCAGGAAGACGATCACCTGGCCGATCTCGGCGGCGATCTCGTCGATCGCCTGCTCCAGTACGCCGCTGCCGTGGTCACGGTCGACGACCTGGTGCAGGGACGGGTTCGCGGCGGCCCAGGCGACGTAGGTGCCGACGATCCGCTCGATCATCTCGGGGATCGTGCCCTCGAGGGTGACCGAGGGCAGCAGCTTCGCCCAGAGCTGGGCGACGATCGCCCGCTGGATCGCGATGTCGAGGTCGGAGCGCTCGGCGAAGTGCCGGTAGACGACCGTACGGTTCACCCCGGCACGTTCGGCGATCTGCTGGACGTGCACCTCGGCACCGGGCTCGCTCTCGCCGATCACCTCGAGCGCGGCCGCGACGATCTGCTCGCGGCGCTCCTCGTTGTGACGCGCCCAGCGGGCCTGACGACCGTCCTTCTTGGCCTCGGTCGCCGGCATGCTGGGCGCGTCGTTGCTCATACCCCGACCGCTCCGACCCACCGGCGCAGGGTGGCGTAGCGGGGCTCGGTGGCCTGACCGGCGAGGCGGCGCATCTCGTCGACGTCGACGATCTTGATCCGCGGCCGGCCGACGGCGGCGCCGCGGCGCTTCTCCTCGCGGTCGATCGCCTGCCAGCCGGCGAGGTCGACCATGCCGGGCTGCCGGCCGCGGATCACGCCGCGCAGCCCGTGGGTGGTGCCGACCGGCTCGGGGATGATGCCGGTGTCGAGATCGTCGAGGATCTGGTCGACCGTCTCCTCGGCGTCGGCCTTGTTGGTGCCGATGAACCCGGTCGGGCCGCGCTTGACCCAGCCCGCGACGTACACGCCCGGGATGACCCGGCCATGCTGGTTGGGCACGGTGCCGCTCGCGGCGTCGTACGGAAGGTCCGCGACCGGGAGCCCGTGGTAGCCGACGGCGCGCAGCAGCATGCCGGCCTCGAGCAGCTCGGTCTCCCCCGTCGGCACGGCCCGGGCGACGCCGTTCTCATCGGTCTCGAGCCGGTTGCGGCCGATCTCGACCGCGGTGACCGTGCCCTCGCCGTGCACGGCGACCGGCGAGCTGTAGAAGCGGAGCACGATGGTGCGCTTGGCCGGGTCGACCGGGCGCTCGGCGAACTCGCGCAGCAGCCGGGTCTTGACGTCGTCGCCCGCGCCCTCCTCGCCGAAGCCCTGGTCGCCGGTGTCGACGACGACGTTGATGCCGGTGTGTCCGGCCAGGCCGACCAGCTCCGGCACCGTGAACGCGGCCTCGTTGGGGCCGCGGCGGCCCAGGATCACGACCTCGCGGACCTCGCTGGTCAGCAGCTCGCCGAAGGGCAGCGTGGAGATGTCGGTCGACTCCAGCCGACGCGGGTCCTCGGCCAGGATCCGGGCGCAGTCCAGGGCGACGTTGCCGTTGCCGACGATCACGACGCGCTCGTGCGAGAGGTCGACGGCGAGGTCCTGCTTGTCCGGGTGGCCGTTGTACCAGCCGACGAAGTCGGTCGCCGAGAGCGAGCCGGCGTGGTCGTCGCCGGGGATGTTGAGCGGCTTGTCACTCGCCGCACCGACCGTGTAGACGACCGCGTGGTAGCGGGCGGTGAGCTCGGCGTGGGAGAGGTCCTTGCCGATCTCGACGCCGAGGAAGTAGCGGAAGCCGGGCTGGCTCTCGATCTGGCTGAACAGCTTCTCGATCTGCTTGGTGTGCTGGTGGTCCGGGGCGACGCCGGCCCGGACCAGCCCGTACGGGGTGGGCAGCCGGTCGAAGACGTCGACGCTGATCTCGGGGTGCTTGAGCAGCTCGTCAGCGGCGTACAGACCGGCTGGGCCGGCCCCGACGACCGCGACCCGGAACGGGCCGCCGCGCTGCAGCCGGCGCTGCTCGTGAACCAGCGCCAGCGGGGTGCGGTCGGCGTGCGGGAAGGCCGCGAAGTACTCGGCGTTGAGCGCCAGGAACGGCAGCTGCGCCTCGGTCAGCGTGGTGTGCGGGACGATCGCGTCCGCCGGGCAGGCGGTCGCGCAGGCGCCGCAGTCGACGCACGCGGCGGCGTCCACGTACAGCATCTCCGCGGTGGCGAAGTCCGGGTCGCCGGGCGCGGGGTGGATGCAGTTGACCGGGCAGGCGATGACGCACGAGGCGTCGCTGCAGCAGGACTGGGTGACGACGTGAGGCACGGAGAGACCGTTTTCTTGCTCAGGAGCACGCGGCTCAGGAGTGACGAGGTAAGGCGATGCGCGCCGCTCAGGAGGCGGCGGACGCGACCTCGCTGCGGTGGCGCGAGGGCCGGCCGTCGATGCGCAGCGCCTTCCAGATCAGCCGGGCCGGGCCCTTGCGGATGCCGAGGTTGTCGGCCAGCATCCGGACGTCGCCGAACAGGTCGCGCAGCAGCTTGGTCGAGGCCGGCGAGTCCCACCAGATCTGCTTGGCGACGTCGTCCGGGATGCCCATGTCCTGGCGGGCCTGCTTGCTCGGGACCATGATCACGTCGCACAGCACGCGCATCGTGATCGGGAACATCGCGCCCAGGATCTGGCGCTTGACGAAGCCCATCTCCGGCCAGTGCTGCTCAAGGTACTGGTGGGCGAAGCCGATGTGGCGCGCCTCCTCGGCGATGTGGATCTGCATGACGCGGTCGATCAGCGGGATGCTGCCGCCGGCGCGCATGATGCTCTTCTGCAGGTGGTCGATCGGCTCCTCGCCGCCGAGGATGCCGATGAAGAAGAGCTCGGGGACCAGGCCGCCGAACGCGGTCACGACCGGGGCCAGGTGGGTGAACCAGCCGGGAGCGCCGGCGACGTTCTCGATGCCGGTCGCCTCGACGAAGCGGTTCACCGACTCCTGGAACATCTGGATGTGGTGGGTCTCCTCGGTGACCTCGTGCATCGCGTAGCGGAACTCGGGGTTGCTGTCCTGCATCTTGATCAGGTGGTGCATCACCCCGGCGATCAGGACCTGCTCGAACTGACGGCCGACCTTGGCGATCTGCGCGTAGCGGTAGGCGCCGACCTCGATCTGGCGCTCACGGGGCAGCGACTTGTACCAGGCGCTGGCGCCGATCTCGTCGGCGTCGGTGAGGATCATCCGCTCGTCGCCCGGGACGACCTGCATCTCGGGGGCGTCCCACGCGATGTCCTTGAACGCCTGGAAGTGCTGCTCGACCGAGGCCTCGGAGAGCGTACGAAGGGCGTCGTAGTAGCTCTGCGTCCCCTGCGGAACGTGGCTGCCCGAGGTCTTCTCCGGCTTCACTGCGGTCATGTCGAACCCCTAGGAATGATCGAGAACTGGACGACATACCGACGGTATATCGCCCAGCCCCTCGACCACAAGGGTTTCCGCGACACCGTGTCGCGGAAACTTTTGCAAGCGTTTCGCTCAGGTCCCGGAGGCAGGCTCAGACCTGCTCGTGCGAGGCCACCGCGGCGACCACGCGGGCGATCGCCTCGGCGACCGGCACGCCGTTCTCCTGGCGCCCGTCGCGGTAGCGGAAGCTGACCGCGCCCTTCTCCACGTCCTCGCCGCCGGCGATGAGCATGAACGGGATCTTCTGCAGCTGGGCGTTGCGGATCTTCTTCTGGAAGCGGTCGGTGGAGTCGTCGACCTCGGCGCGGATGCCGGCCTTCTTCAGCTGGGCGGCCACGTCGTAGACATAGTCGTTGAACGCGTCCGCGACCGGGATCATCTCGACCTGGACCGGGGCGAGCCACGGCGGCATCGCACCGGCGTAGTGCTCCACCAGCACGCCGAGGAACCGCTCGATCGAGCCGAACTTGGCGCTGTGGATCATCACCGGCTGCTGCCGGGAGCCGTCGGCGGCCTGGTACTCCAGCTCGAACCGGGCGGGCTGGTTGAAGTCGTACTGGACCGTGCCCATCTGCCAGGTGCGACCGCTGGCGTCCTTGGCCTGCACCGAGATCTTCGGGCCGTAGAACGCCGCGCCGCCGGGGTCGGGCACGAGCTCGAGACCCGTCTCGGCGGCCACGTCGGCCAGGATCTGAGTCGCCTCGGCCCAGTCCTCG
>Ga0131853_10024689_pt1 | contig 10837 bp, 4 predicted proteins | sample TergutLab28metaG_FD_92764 | JGI IMG/M metagenome (GOLD analysis project Ga0131853, IMG submission 92764) | Labiotermes labralis P1 segment gut microbial communities from Petit-Saut dam, French Guiana - Lab288 P1 (version 2) (version 2) | ecosystem: Host-associated > Arthropoda: Insects >... | reverse complement strand
AATTTTAGCACACCCTGTATATAAAATGTGAATAATACAGGAACCAAATACGTTAGAATTATGAAACAAACTGCATTTTGAAGAGGAAAAAAAACGGAGCGTGTATACATTTTTTTTAAATATTCAGTACCTATATTTTGTTGAATAAATACATAAAATGCAACTTCAGAGGTTAGCAGTGCGGTACGACCACTATGGTTGACGTCAGGCGTCTAAAGGTTAAATGAGTTTCTAAACGTTCAAAAGTAACGTACGATCACCACGTATAATTCACATTTCATTTCAGCCGTCACAATCGCAAGTATTCACTCATCGCAAAACTGAATCCTGCAGTATGAAGCAGGGATACCGACCAGCAGCTAGCACGCTAAGCTGAGCCACCTATAAACAATACATCCCTAAATGTCCACAGCAAAATTGCCCAACTGAGACATACCTTACATTAAACCATTGTGTAATTCAAGGATGGCCAACCTATAGCACATGGTCACCTGAAGAGTTTCAATAATACAATTAACAAACATAACATGTCTACAGAATATAATATGACAATTTTATTAGCTCAGATGATGTCTAGAAACCAAAGCTCATCGCTCTGAGACAGCAAATATTAAATCAATCTTTCTTTACGATATGCATACAAAAGTGCAGCCCTCCGGCGAGTCCGTAAGAATTATGTGGCCCTCCTGTGGGCCAGCCCTGATCAAAGTGACACACACAATTGTTAAAACTCGTAATATGACCCGAAAATAAACGATGAAGTTCTCCTGTATCGGTGAAGTTTCCCGCGTTTCTAATAAAAAGTCGTGCAATTTACTTTGTCATAAGCGTGGATCGATCGGATCACATCGGTCTAACCATGAATTGTCGTATGTTTCGACAGGAATATACTTCACCTTCTAGAACATCTTCCACATAAGCAGACAGTGGAAATAACATCTGCAGTAACTGTCTACCAACCTTTAACAATCGCTACGTCAGGTATAATATCCATTTCGTATGAAGGTTGTTTTCCATGACGTCTCCCTTCGCTTCTAGACCAAACCCTGATATCTGTTCTCCATGACTGAATCCCTTCACGTCTTTTCATCACAACACGGCACATCTCACAATCACGTGAATCCGTTAATTTACAGTTTGTTTCCAAAACTCGAAAAGCATGCAATTTTGTTCAATAACGCATCAATAAACAAATCGCCCGCCATGCAAACACCGCTCAAAACTGTCTGATTAACAACTAATCAGAGAAACACTTTGGAGTCCATTATCAGTTGTGGTCAGTAACAAACGATGCTAGTGAGAATGCGTAGAGAGATGATAACTGTGTAACCGACAACAATGCATTTTGCCTTAACCATCGCTGTCAAAGTAAGTGATGCATGTCTAATGCTGCTTTCCTATGTACGTAAATACGTCTACCATAACAACTTTTTTTTTTTCCTTGCAGGGTGTTCAACATTAAACAAATTTTAAACTGGAAAAACATATACAGAATCAAAGCCACCTGCGTGCCGATTTCTTTTTGGCATGAAACCAGCCTGCCGCCATCAAGACGACATTAGCACCCCGTTACGAAATATCGATTCGGTAAACTTGCCACAACGCCCCTGTTTGCTGCATTTGTTACAAGGAAGAGGATGTATGTGGGTGATATCTGAGAAACACGAGATGGGAGGTCAGTTCACTTTATCGCGACTTTACACTTGCTACGGGATACCAACTACCCGCAGCAAAGCCCTTCTTAGGGAGCTAGCAGTCTCGGCTAGTCAAGAAATTCCCCGCATTTATCATACCATAAAGTTCGTTACCGTGTCCACAACAGCCCCACCGCTTGAACTTATTCTCAGCCAGACGAATCCACTTCACATCGCATACTGTTTCTTGAAGTTCATTTTTAATATTATCCTGCCATTTACGCCTAGGTGTTCAAAGTTTCCTCGCTGAAATCCTGTACCTACATTCACCATCTCAATACTTGGTGAGGGGTAGAAATCTTCATTACACGATATTCTCCAGTGCTCCCCTCCCCGCTATTCCACCCTCACAAGAACAGATATAGGCCTATTCCTCGCACCCTATTCCCGAACGTATTCAGCCCGTTCTCTTAATGTGACAGACAGTTCCACAACCATACAAAAACGGGTAAAATTACAGTTCTACAGCTTTTACTCTTGTGGAGTTTTTAGACACCAAACGGGGGACAAAAGACTTGGGCTCAATGGTGGAACGTATTGCCCGAATTTAATCTACTCTATTCATTTTCTCGTGCGCGCAGTTTTCATCTGTTAGTGCCGTCGTCAAATACTTCAACTTGGCAAACATTTTCAAAGGATTATAACCGTTATAATTAGTTTAAGTTTTATGAGGTGTTAAAGTTACACATTTGTTACATTGGATGGTTTTGTTTAAATTTAGTAACTTTGGTTTTGGGTGGAATGGCGATTGTAATGGATTTGTATAGCAGCTTCGAGGGAAAGAGTGAGTGAGAGAGTGACAGACAGAGGAGAACAGTAAGACGCGAGGAGATTGTGCTAGTTGCGATGAGGGAAAAGCGTTACGTAAGTGAGCCAATACAAAGTATTCAAATTGTTGACTGTTGATTCTACTTAGGGAGTTGTGGGATTTAACAGTGAGCCAGTTGGGAAGAGTAAGAATATTAAAGGGGGGATGGATTTGAACTGTAAGAGTTTGAAATCTTAACGTATGCGAGTAGCCTGTTTCCTACCCAGGACGTGATAAATCGTGTTTAAATTACACCGAGGCTAATAGTGTCCTGCGTTTTTTAACGATTTTCTTTCTCAGCATATACAACTACAAAATACCAGGTCAGTCAAACAGCGCGTTCTCTGCGATACTGGAAACACGTAACACTCATCTGTAATACGGTCTAAGACAGAAGGACCGCACTTCTACTTACGCATTACACCTCTACGTACGAGTATCTAAAAACGTGTCAATAATTCGCAAAAATAAGCCTACCTTATACTCGAACGGTTCAATATCCAGTTAGCCAGCGGCTCGGAATCACATTTTCTTTCACGTGGATACAAGACGCATATCGTTCCTAAAGGTAAAAAGGTACAGGGGTCTGGGGATGGGGATGGGGACTAGCAACGGGCCAATCACAGTAGGTTATACCCCTCTCCTGTCCTCCTGAATATGGAGACATCCTGGGGTAACCTGTCCGAGGTTCGAATCGGAGACCTTGACCTGACACACCACTGCGCCATGCCTCAGGACTTGAGGAAAGCTCTGATCCTATCGTGGTCCGTATTGATTCCAATGGCCAATTACATGCTTTGACCTTCCCATCAAGCTTTTATTTAAACCGGTCCTGGAACTCCGAACTCTGACCTTCGTATTCGTCAACGCAGGCAAACGTTACTGGTCACGTAACGAAATTCCGTCTGGGTACGAAGATTTACTACAAGGCGTAGCGGCTGATATACGAGTACCTGTCGTGGCAAGGCTGTATTATCGGCCCACATGACCGGTCGTGCAAAAGTAACTTAAGATGTTTTTCCACTTACCGTTATAGTCAGATCCGAGGCCACTCACTTGATGTTGATACACTGTATAGTAGATGAGTTTCTGACAGCACTTGGTACTTGCAGTGCAGGCTGCTTACCACCCACACTTCCAGGGGCGCCCACGCAACATTTCTCCTCAGTCTAAAGAAAGGGGAAAAAAATTACTGTTTTCAATTTACCGTCTTTCTTAAATCAAGCTGGAAATATGTGTACCACAATAGGGTGCGTTTCACACTCGCCTTACAGTAATACCCCGCTTAACGCTCAAGATACATTCTTAGAACGTGAAGCGCTAAACGAAACGGCGCTAAATGGGGTCATTATAACATTACGCAAATGGGGATAGGTGAAAATTCAAACACAATCTTAAGGTGTGTCATCCCCGTTGTGTTAGGTCAATAACACAAAGCTGTAGTGTGTATATATCTATATATACATAGTCATGAACACAACAATATTACAGTTAGTAGCGATATATAATATACAACTACATTTTTCGGTCCTGTATGTAGGCCATCATCATGCTGTCCAAAGAACTTATTAAGTGACTATACAGTATGTGTGGTAATTTTTGAAGGGGGACGAGATCTCGTCTTACATCATGAATCGTGGGATTAGTAAACGTTGAAATAAACATGTTAAGGGGTTACATCAATTGTGAACATGTTATAATTCTAACATGCAAATTAGGTAGTAAAACCATCGTACTGTGTTCATGACTGTATGTATAGATATATACACACTACAGCTTTGTATTATTCAAACACAAGTATAACAATAATAAGCGCTTTTTAGAATTGTTTATGAAAGTCACTAAAATGCGTACATATGTATAAATGCAACCAACTTTTATTGATCACACAAGTAACTTTTACATAACGAGCATTTTTTTAATGAAACACTCTACTCATAATTATACGCCAGATGAGGGACTGGGCTGTGGGTCTTCCGCGAATCTCAGCTTCTTCGTGATGTAGGCGTCAAGTGCTGATTGTCTTTTATTGAGTTTTCTCGGTAGTAGGATATCATTTCAAGAACACGTCGCTTTTCAATAGACCTCCACTTGTAATGAGAGTCGTTATCTATGAATTAATCCATGAATTGCGTGACTTCTGTGTTGCTGAGGAATTCTGTGGCAAGTTCTCGCACTGGTGTTTCCTCTTGTGCATCAGAGGCCGCAGTCACTCCGGATAATTCTCGAAGCTCGTCACCGCTAAGATTCTCGCCACGGGATCGCGGCAGTTCCTCAACATCATACTCATTACCACCCTCCAGTCCCACTTCACTGACCAGTTCGACAATTTTGTGGATGACCGTTTCCTCTCAAACTTCCTACAAGTTGCTGCACGTTTCTGGCCACAGCTTCTTCTAGAGTCCTTTCATGCAGTTTGGAGTCACTTCTCTTCAGGCTGTTATGATATTATCTATGGGATTCATAATGTTATAATCTTTCCAAAATGACTTAATGAATGTCAGAAATGAAAGGAAATGGTCGCTTTCAGGAATTATCGATCACTGGCGATGGCGCACTATAACGAAACAGCGCTACTCGGGCAGCGTTAAGCGGGCATTACTGTATTTAGTTTTCGTAACGTTCAATCGTACACACTGAACAGGTTTACGCTACAGCATTTGTCAACGTTTGGAACACACAGTACTACGTTTGTAGTTTGGTAATGCTTCCCGTTTACTTCCGATTCCCACGGCTTAAATATTTTTGACGATATCGGTATATCACTGTTCGTTGAATGGTGGAATGAAGTCTTCTTATCGGCATCTCGTTTGTTCCATAGCGATTTACATCCGAACACATAACACCGATGGGGCACTATGAACTATTAAAATACCTTACGAACTAGGACAATCAATTAAAACGAAAGAAAACTACCAAGATGCAGACCGAACGACACTTGCATATTCAATAAAATGTTCCCCGGCAGACAGCCGCGTCAACGTGTAAAGATATTCGGACGTGTCAGGGACACACTCCGTTCGCATCTACTGTGTTGCTTCAAGACTTATAACAAACAAAAAGCACCAGCTTCGGTCCTGCTTACAACTTCGAGTCAGAGAGAGGCGCCTGTATCTCGCGAACAGTGCGTACCGTAGCGAAATTAAAAATAAGGGTTCATTTTCAGCCTACTATATTTTGTCAAGTAAGAAGTAATTGCTAAAATGAAATCCCCCATTACAATAAAGGTGCGCTGTTTAAAACGTGGTAAGAAATTAATCTTTAAATCAAATTCAGGTCGAATTTCAAGGCCTGAAAAAGTTAGTGGAATTGTAACCCTTGATAAAATCACAACTGCATGCGGTTGGTAATATAACATAAATAAAACCACACACACACAACTTAAAAGCCTAAAGTTAGGTGTGTCCTGATTTTCTCTAACATTTCTCCCCCGTGCAAGCTCTTAGGCCTAAGTACGACTCAGTCAAGGACACTTTTGTTCTTAACAAGGGTATACCCTCTAGAAAAACAGGTTCGGCATTAAGGTAAGCGAGGTTTTATACCGCGCATCCGACAAAGAACTCGGTACATAGCACATAAATGTATGCGCCAGTTCTCGAGATACCTTGGATTCACAGAAAGAGTGCGTTAGTCTTGGCACCTACTTTAGCTACACTAATCTACATCCAGTTTATTGGAAGTGAATCGCATAAAACTCAAACATTCCGACATGAAGGCAGAAGAAATTCACGAAAAACAGAGAATGGCCCATTGAAAACAACGCACAACTGAAAACACTAAAACAGAAATCGCATATGAACGATTGCAAGTTCTCGCAGTGGTGCTGACGCTAATGCAAATTAAGGTCACCTTGTGTAATGGTAGTTATCGAAATTCCAATAAGTACCCTGAAGACGAAAGCACGCCTCCGAAACTCTGTAACTTCTTACCAATCGACATGGCATCATAACCTAGCAAACGTGAATATTTATAAATCATATTTGTTACACCGGTTATCTACTTTCAGAAAAGATGCGCAGTTGACAAATTTAGGGAAAAACAGTAATTATACATCACGGCCCGTTAGAACCAAATGGAAATTAAAAATGATTAATACAGAAACCATACATGTCAAAGGACGTAATTACAAAGGAAGCAATTCTTCATTCTAAAAATAAGAACACAACTACGAGACGACAAAGTAAAACTGTGGGGTGTTACAATAACACGGATTTAACTCACGCACGTGTAGATAAAACAGTGCACAAAACTGAAAGATTTATACGACCGTCTTCACTACGAAGGAAACGTCTGGAGGGTTTGTGACTAGTTCTACATTAGTAAATCGAACTTATGCCCAAGAAGTAGTGATATCGATCGTATTTCTGAAGCTACTGAAGTCCACACGGACACAAAACAAATCGTCACATTTCAGTCAAACAAAACCACGTTTTTATTCAGGAATGACTATACCTTAGGTCTAAAATGACCACCATCAGGCCACCATTGTAAAAACTTTAAAATAAGGTAAAGTGCAGTGCAAACAGTCCTTTGTTATATGGGATCCCATATGACTTACAAAGGTCACTATACTTAGTCACTCCTGAATAAAAAAAAAACCTGGTTTTGTTTGACAGAACTATAAAGCTCTGTCGTTAAGTTCGTAAACACAGCAGGATGTCCTCTGTATGTTTTGTCTTCTGTAACGTTAGTCCACAGGGACAGTTTAAAACTGCAGACTGTGTGTGCAACACATTTACCAATGAAGCTGGAAGTCATAACTAAGATACATTCCTGTTCACTTACTACTACTGTCAAACAGCCTAAGAGTATTTTGTTGCCAGACAGGCTTTAAATTAACGGAAGCACAAACGGATACATTTTACGCAAATATGACTGGCGATCTCCACGGAGAAGGTGAATTCAAGCAGCCTTATGTACTGTCCTCGTAAAACTTACACATTCCAGCGTCCATCTGGATGGTCTGCTCGTTTCAATCTATTCAATGACCTTCATCAGCACATAGACCAGTTCAGACGTTTCTGGAAAACTCCCTTTCTGATGGTGCCTATGTACTCTAGCGGCTGCTTCTGCAACGCTCGCAGCCACGGACACAATGGGCCGTCTGTTGTGGATTCCTTTTCGGTTTGGTTCTGATGCGCGGAAATCTTCAGGGTATGTTTCGTTTAATGTTAGGATTTCGGATGGCTTCATCTTCTCAGAAATGTCCTTCACGTGGAGTACGAACTTCCATTTTTAGGACGACTTCTTCCCTGGAAACCCTCAAGAGTTAATTCGATTCTAAATCTCAAGATAAAAGCTATAAAATATCTTACATGAGGAAATTCGTCGCTAACTCTACGGGAATACCAAAGAAGAAAGCGTTTGAGAACACAGCAGTCATAATGTTCCCATTAACGAAAGGCACGTAACATGAAGCTGGTGATAAAAATTATTTCATACTTCGTGGAATTCAAACAATGGGGTGGTAACGACAAATAAGGGCGGGACCATGAACCGTCTATAGAAGAACTTACAAATCCACACATTTCATTCGCAAAACCCCAAAGAAAGAGACGGCTTAGTACACGCAGTACTACATGGGAGGTTAGCTGTATTATAATGGATAAGTACAAGAACAGGTCGTGGGACTTTAGAATGGAATCAAATGGCTCCGGGCAGGTCCATGTGCGGTACTTTTTAAACACGGCAATAAACCTTCGAGAACGAAAATGCTGGGATATCCCTCACCATTAACTGCTAAGTTTCATGCACCATGACGTCAAATCGCTAACACGGAACGCCTACATTAACACGGCCCGACGTACACAAGTAATGTGGAGTAATGGTATTATTTAATTTACAAGCAAGTACATGCAACATACGCAACACCTAGACTCAGTTCACATTACTGTTAAAAGGGCAGTTTACAGTACAACAGGCCACGAAGACGCAGAAGGGGTAGAGCTCTACTCTTTCTGCAACCTCGACACTAGATGGAGGTGGGTGATCAACGCCACGCCCCGGCCACATTACCCCGAGAAAGAGATCCGGTACCCAATGTACAGGAGACCGGGCAGGCCCCAGGGCCGGCTTGGACGGGTGCGGAAAATCTCGCCCCCCTCCCAGCGGGATTCGAACCCCGGACCGTCCAGCCCGTCGCTATACCTACCCACGCACGTTAAATTAGAGACGGAAATTGCTGTGACGTTATTCTCAGTTACACGGACCTACTTCTGTTACTTGTTCTACATGAGCGAACAGATGAGAATTACGCTGAAACCATTGCACTGTCAGAAGAAACGCGAAAGATATACTTAATAAGTTTCGACGCCAGAATCGTTTGTAACCCAAGATACATCCAGGTGGTACAGTAACCGTTCACCCAGCACTGTTCTGATTATACGAGCCAGCATCACCTACCCCACCACCGAGTAAATGTTTTAATGTCCAAAAATGCATGCATTGTAACAGGCGAGTCCATAAGCGTCCGCGTTCACGTGCCGCAATTTTGCCATAAGGTCGTGTGCAATGCGGTTTTGCCTAAAATACCCCCTAACCCCCACATTGGATGAGGGATCACTGAAGTCCAATACTTCCAAGTACGACGAAGCATGTCCGGAGTGACTGTCGCAAGAGTAGTGGTTTTCAAGAATCCAGCATCTGTAAATAAGCGACGCGCGATTACATGATTGTTTTTTATATACATGGGTCCGTGCATCGTGAATCGAATTTAACAACTGTCCAGCAAGACGCGACTTATTCAGTTTATTACATTTCTGTAGGCAGCTCTACATGTTTCGGGTGTTGACACCCACCATCAGGAGCTCGTACAACTGTAATTACAGAGTCTGTTATTGATTAACTGCAATGAACAGAATGCGTTGCTATTAACACTAACATATAATCACATATTAGCAGCAGCATATTTTATTCATTGCAGAAGCTGTAATTACAGATATACGAGCTCCTGATGATGGGTGTCAACACCCGAAACATGTAGAGCTGCCTACAGAAATGCAATAAACTGAATAAGTCGCATCTTGTTGGACAATTACTAAATACGTGATTGTTCTTACGGCATGATGACCCCCTATATGTGCGTCAAATCTTCGTTTCCATTCCAGTGTGTGTGTAACCTATTAATCCTCGACCAGTCTAGTTCGATGTTCGATTCGAGGCTTGTGAAATGAGTAGAAGAGGCAGACAAAAGCCACGTGGTGTTGGTAAGGTTCTCACTTCAACAGTACAGTGGGCGAATGTTCGACTTCCTCACACCACAGTCCCGTGATTTCTTCCATATCAGCTTTAATGTACCAACTGGTGAGCAGCAATGCAAAGAGACTGCAACAGAAACACTGCGGCAGACGTACATAGTGGCAAACTGTTCGGACTTTTAACGGTAAGCCAGTACGTACTCATGAAAAGGACCGTGCAACAATTCACTTTCCATTCCACGATCACGATCACTTTCACAATCCCAATGAATTTCATGGAATTCCGGAAAATAGACATGCACTCATGGACCTGCTGTCGACATCTCAAATGCAACTAAACTCTAGTTCTTTCAGCGAATTCCGTGTTTGCCATCTCAAATACTGCTAAACTCAAGGATGTACATATTTTAATAATAATAATTATTATTATTATTATTATTAACTGCCACTGGGTTGTCACCCAGTGGCAGTGGCTATTTTACATGTATACTTACTTACTTACTCCATGGTGCAGAGTCCTTCTTGAGCAGCTAACTGGTTTGCAACTAGTAAAGAAATTCCCCGCATTTCACGGAACCCGAAGGTTCATTACCGCAATCACAAGCGTCCGCCACCTATCTCTATCCTGGGCCAGCCCAATCCAGTCCATATACCCACACCCCACCTCCTGGAGATCCATCCTAATATTATCCACCCGTCTACGCCTAGGTCGCCCCAGTGGTCTCCTTCCCTCCGGTTTCCCCACCAAGACCCTATACACCCCCCTCTCCTCACCCACACGCGCCACATGCCCAGCCCATCTCATTCTTCTCGATTTTATCACCTGCACAATATTTGGTGAGGAGTACAAATCATTTAGCTTTCGTTACGCAATCTCCTCCATTCCCCCCTTACCTCTCCCTCCTAGGTCCGAATATTCTCCTCAACACCATGTTCGTAAACACCCTCACCTTCCTTTCCTCCCGCAATGTCAGCGACCAAGTTTCACACCCATACAAAACAACCGGCAAAATTATAGTTCTATATATCTTATCTTTAAATTTTTGGATAGCTACCTGGAAGGCAAAAGGTTCTGCACCGAATGACAGCATGCATTTCCTGACCTCAATCTGCTCTTAATTTCTTCCGCAATAGAATTT
>Ga0131853_10024688_pt1 | contig 10837 bp, 8 predicted proteins | sample TergutLab28metaG_FD_92764 | JGI IMG/M metagenome (GOLD analysis project Ga0131853, IMG submission 92764) | Labiotermes labralis P1 segment gut microbial communities from Petit-Saut dam, French Guiana - Lab288 P1 (version 2) (version 2) | ecosystem: Host-associated > Arthropoda: Insects >... | reverse complement strand
CTGAATTATAATTCACGGAATGGAAAAAATAAAGTACAGGCCAATTTTAAAGTTCTTCTGCAAACCCGGTCCCTTTCTGCCCGGAAAGAGGCTAATAGTTCCCCCCCCCCCCCCCCGCGCGCAAGTCGTCATGTATTTCTGGCTTTAAGACGGACGTTTTTGAGGCCGATGTTACAAAAATTCTATCTTTGCAGTCGCTAGTATGAAGAGGGTAGACACAGCCTGCTGAGTAGCGACGCAAGACCCCTCGGAACACCAAACCTTTACTCTGTTTTACTCACCTCACGTCACCAGGACATGATTCAACCAAAGTTTTAAACCACGCACAGCAACCCCATCCCACAACACGCCGGCTTTATCGGGCTGTGAGCCAGACTGGATACCCCTTCATCAAGTATCTCCTTACGCTTGCGACGCAAAGGTCACATCCAATTTACGTCACATAGTCTGGGGTGGCAAAGTCACCTTTCGCTCCCTTAGAACACTTTAAGCCAGGACGCTGATATGACGCTTGGTTCTCTGCTGAAACAATTGACGTAATGACGAAGTCCCGGTGAAACACACCGAAATCCAATTACTGTCCTTAATTCATACGCGGTAATTCAATAAGGCATCATGTAAAAGAAGTTCTTTGGCCAGGGAACATGAACGCTCAATACTTACTCCATGGTGCAGAGTCCTTCTTGAGAAGCTAACTGGTTTGCAGCTAGTCAAGAAATTCCCCGCATTTCACGGAACCCGAAAGTTCATTACCGCACTCACAAGCGTCCGGCAACTGTCTCTATCCTGGGCCAGCCCAATCCAGTCCATATACCCACGTCCCATCTCCTGGAGATCCGTCCTAATATTATCCACCCATCTGCGCCTAGGACTCCCCAGTGGTCTCTTTCCCTCCGGTTTCCCCACCAAGACCCTATACACCCCCTCTCCTCACCCAAACGCGCAACATGCCCAGCCCATCTCATTCTTCTCGATTTTATCACCCGCACAATATTGGGTGAGGAGTACAAATCATTTAGCTCCTCGTTATACAATCTCCTCCATTCCCCCGTTACCTCGTCTCTCCTAGGTCCAAATATTCTTCTCAGCACCATGTTCTCAAACACCCTCAGCTTTCTTTCCTCCCGCAATGTCAGCGACCAAGTTTCACACCCATACAAAACAACAGGCAAAATTATAGTTGTATATATCTTGATCTTTAAATTTTTGGATAGCAGCCTGGAAGACTAAAGATTCTGCACCGAAGCATTTCCTGACCTCAATCTGCTCTTAATTTCTTCCCCAATAGAATTTTGATTTGTTAAAGTTGTTCCCAAATATTTAAACTCTTCCACCCTCTCGAAGGTACTATTATCAATCCTCACACTCTGAATTCTTCCTGTATTCTGATCTCAAGACATGACCATGTACTTAGTCTTATCAGCATTTACTTCCAGTCCTATCTCCCTACTAGCAGCTACTAGAGCTTCACATGAACGCGCAATACCGACTGTAATTGACCATTCAAGCTTAGAGGCTTCAACAAAAGAATTTCCTGGAATCAACATAAATACGTGAAAAAAGTGTAACATCTTTGTCTGTGTCTGTCTGCTTTCGTTCTGTGCTGTCAACCTAACAGAGAACAGCCAGTGAAGCCACATGCTTGACTTAATACTCTTGCCAATACAGGATGTATCCAAATTGCTTGAAAAAACTTCAGGAGTGAGTTTCCCAAACCAAAAAATAAGGAAAAAGTTAATATCAATATATGTCCGCGAGAAATTTATTTCGAGGCAGCCCCCTGATTCACCCGAACTCAATTCTTTGGATTTTTGTCTGTGGGGACACAAAAACGCTAGTGCATTCAGCTCCAATTGAAAATGTAGAGACATTTCGCCAACACATTTGTGTACCGGACAAACCATTCGCAACCGCCCCGACGCCTTTGAAAGGGTGCGACAGTCCATGATCAGACGTGTCTATACGTGCGTTGGTTGAGATGGAGGACATTTTGAACATTTGTTGTGAATTGTGGCTTGATAAAAAGAACAAAACAATTATTAATTTGAGAACGTGTGCTGTAGATTTACTATGTCGGTTGTAGGTGAAATGAGACATAGTTAAGGGATTTGTTGTTGAGTGTAAACTTTGAATTAAAATAAAAAGCCACTCATTTCCGAACATGCTTGTAAGAAGCAGTTTCTTTTTTTGTGTGTGAAGAACTCACTCTTTCAGTTTGTTAAAGTATTTTAGATACTCCATGCTTGTTACAGCGATGTCCAAATACTAAGATGGAGTTTTTGGGTACGTTTTCAAATTTTATTCCCAGTTGTTTCCAAACAAAAGCTCATAGCAAGTAAAGCCTGGACAAGCCTTAGGGGCCAAGGAGTTTGAGGCTTACAGAATTTCTAGACATCGAAACATGAAGGTTGTAAGGCTATTTGCTCTACGCACCGGCCTCCTTTACCCCCATGAGAAACCCCTGGTACTCATTTCTGTTAGAGACTGAGTAGACTCCAGGACCACAGTGTGGCCGAAAGGATTAAGTGAATGAAAAATCCCATTGGCCCTATCGGGAATCGAAACCTCGACCTTTCGGCTTGTGACGCAGTGCCTCAACCAACTGCGCCACTGCAGATCCATTCAGACTGATATTTATCTGTCTCAACAGGTCCATTCAGACTCCGATATTCACCTCGACGCCACGGGAAGTTTCAAGCGCTTCGACCCCGTGGACCGCGATTTCCGTGTCGCCATTACCACGAGCAGTCTGTCAGGTAATTATGGAGGTTCTCCGCCTGCCACTGCTTCAATACCCCCTCAACCGCTTCGTCCAGCCCCCGCCCCCCAACCATCACGACCTGCTCCAGCACCGCCTCCCGTCGAGAGGCCGCCGGCACCTACAGAGAATCTGCTAGCGGAAGTGACGACGGTGTCCTCTGCCATGGTCCCGGCAGATGACCCCGATTCAGGGGAGCAGCTGCCACCCGCACTGCAGCGGGCCATGTCGTGTGACTCTGTCTGTTCCGATACGTCTGTGGTGCTGGGGGACCTGGAGGAACCGAACGTGACTGGATATCTCTGCGTGGGTTTGGAGTACGACAGGTGAGCTTCGTAGGATTCCCTAAGCTGGTTTTTGTTTTCTCAAAGACAGAACTAAAAAAAAAAAAACTACAGCAGATTTCAGGCTGTCACATCGTATTGCTGAAGATTAAAGCCTTCTGGGAAGTTACGTTGTGCTGAATGGTAAACAATTACCGACGTTTCGGAGAATCGTGTGCTGTTTGAGGTTAAGGCCGTCCATACCTGAGTGAACCGCAGGACTACTTGAACCTGAAGAAGACGGCACCACAATTCTTTGAGAACTCAGTGTTTATTTACTAGTCAACCAACAATGACATGCCGGAAGAATTGCATTTGTTATAAATAATTCAAAAGAAAGCGATTTCATAAATACGGTCTGTACCTTGTTGCAGAAGAAATTAAGTCAGAACACAGCACTGACCTCACCCGTTCTCTAATCACAAGTTTCATACATTTCCTTCCTTAGGTCATGACGAAATTCTATCCCTTTCAGGGATGTTTTATTCTAATTGAGTATATAAGAAGCTAGTACATACACAGTCAGGGAATTTGGGAGATCTACATCCAGCGACTGTGAGCCGGATAGCTCAGTCAGTATAGCGACTGAGCTACGGGCTGGACGGTCCTGGATCGAATCCAGGTGGGGACGAGATTTTCCGTCCGTCCAGACCGGCCCTGGGACCCACCCAGCCTCTTGTAAAATGGGTACCGGGTCTTTCCCGGGGGTAAATTGCGGCCGGTGCGTGCTGCTGAACACTCACCCCCTTCTAGTTCCGCGGTCATGGAAGAGTAGAGCTATACCTGTATCCACCGGGCCTGTAACGGGATCACTTTACCTTTTTTTTTTTTTACATCCAGCGACTAACAATCGGTTTGGAACACCGCCCTTTGTCAGCTGTCGCAGAGTGCTTACTCATCACATCTTTCACGATACCAGATGCTGTGTTAATACAATTGTCCTCCTGAAGATGAGCACAATAGCGCCCGAAACATGTAGAGGAATATAATAAATATATTAAAATAAAGAATTTGTGCATCAAGTTGGTAAAAAAAAGGCTATCATTATATTAGGATGCACGGTCAACAAAACGTAAAAAAAGAGAAGCTGTAATATCTCCAAACACCTTCTAACATATCTTGCAACAGTCAGCTTTTTCACCTTGTCAGGAAGAGCAGACTGTCTGCAGCATCCGTCAACACGTTCCTGTGCAAGGAAAAACAAATATGTCCACATCGATATGTCGATAATTAGTAGACGTGATAGCGCAGTCGGTATACTGACTAAGCCACGGGCTGGATGACCTGGATTGCGAATCCCGTCAGGGACAAGAAATATTTTCTTCTCCAAAAGCCCCAGATCGACTGTGGGGCCCTCTACAACCTCCTATTCAGTACGTACCGCGTTCTTACCCAGAGGTAAAGCTCACAGAACTTGAATGTAACCTCTCACTTCCAGGCACTGCTGCGATAAGGAATGAGTGGAGCTAAAACTCTGTTCCTCCCGTATGCCTGCTTGGCGTGGACAGCGACTTTATATGTATAGGAAGGGGGGGGGGGTTTCGGATAGGTCTGGTAATTCCGGATACCCCCTTCTCGGCGATACTGGTGCTTCAGTCTTGCAAAAAGCATGTGAACTGAGTTCTTCTATCACAGAAAACCTGTTGTGGCCTGTCGCCATATTGGTAAAGTGGGCTGCGTCCAATGTACAGCCACTTTTGTGTGTTTTCAAGAAATCAATGTTTTGGCAGGCAAGCTGGCCTTCATTCAGTACGCAGTTACTATTAAATTTGTGGCAGTTCAGTATACTGCGTTCGAATGAGCAAGATTTTAAATTTCAGATGCAATGTGGCTGATGTTGATAGCGCCAGTAGGTTTTGTCTAAGAACGATTCAGACTGCAGACGTGAGGTGGCCGTAAATGTCGGATAGTAGAGGGCGGTAATGTCGGAGAGTATCCGACATTACCTGCCACATGTCAGTTGGTCTTTTTTTTCAGAAGTCGCAGGTGCTGCTTGAAATTCAGCACCTTAAGAAGGTTTAAATAATATCAGGAAACGAGGGCTCACTGTATTTGGAACAAACTGCAACCGTAAACGCTTTGCGAATCCAACGATATCTACATAAATAACACATTTTTTTAAGTTCTGCACTATGATTTTCTCTTTTCAATACAAGGAGGAGGGCAGGGTTGATAAACTTGATGAATTGCTTCTTCAAGATGTCTGTAAGTAAAATTCAAAGAAGATCGGTTTGGAAGTCATGGGACACGGAAAACATGATACAAGCAATCAAGGCGGTATGTAACAAAGAAATTGGATATCTAACAGCTGCAAAAATATATAACTTGCCTCGTTCTACACTATACGATTACGTTCACTCAAATTGGGACCCTTTTCAAGCCACCCAGTCCTCCAGCTCTTGAAGAGAAACTTTTTGAATATCTCTTATTAATTGAGCGGAAATACTTCGGATGCACTAGGGACGATGTTACAAGACCAGCGTTCCAGTTAGCTGTCCAGAATAAAATCCTCAGTCCATTTTCAATCACCAAAGAAGCAGCAGGCAAAGAATGGTTCAAAAGTTGTATGAAACGGCACAGCGATAAGCTGTCGTTTTGTCAACCACAGGAACACCCAATGCCAGAACCACAGGATTCAGCAAGGAACAAGTGGCGATTTGCATTGATTTGTATGGAAAAGAGCTTGCTGCTCATGATTACCCACCTTCACTTATTTTCAGCGTAGGCGAAACTGGTTTAACAGTGGCTCAAAAGAAACAACCAAAAATCCTCGCACTCAAACGCAAACGTCAGATTGTCGCTTTAACTGCGGCATAAAGGGTTTCTTTAATAACAAATGTTGTATGCATGAGTGCTAATGGAATTTAGTCAGTTTCCGGAATTCCACTGTAGAAATGTTATATTATTTTTATCTTCCTTCGCTACTTCTTAAAATTCCTCAATCCTGCTTGGTAACGTCTGACATTACCAGCCACTTTTTCCACAAGCCTATTTTGCACTTCTCTTGCTTAAGTTGTTTTATCTTCGAATATATTTATCTAACCATCACGGGCCTTCTCAGGCTACTAAATAAATAACAACAGATTATATTTGGGTAGAAAAATATTTTAAGAAATCATTCCGACGTGCCAAAAACTTTCAAAAACCAAATAGTATCCGACAATCTATAAATACCACCTGAGCTCGCTTGTCCGCTCTGAATTTGAACATTGAAGTCAGAAGGGCGGTTATGACTCTCAGTTTAGGCCTACGTGTTTCAGCGACTCTGCTGATCTGGTGGTCAGCGTTCTGGAGGCCAAGGACCTTGTGGTTCCAGACAGCAACGGCAGCATAGACACGTACGTCAGAGTGTATTTGCTGCCAGACAAGACGACAAACATGCAGACCAGGGTGAGTACTGAGATGGTAAATAAATTGGCTGTGAGGTTCGGTGCTGTCATGGCTCTGACACGAAGATTAACTTCACCTGGGATGTGATGGCATTTAGTTTAGTAGAGACGTAGTGCGTTTACGGCGGGACTGGCTGCCTCCAACTTCAATGTAGAAAAGTCACGTTCTTTGGTGACAAGTCACTTACTGCGTTACATACCGGGAGGCAGGAATTACTGTATTCTGTTGAATTCGAAGGTTTAGGGCTACCGGAACCACGTCCGTCCAGTTTATTTCTATCCGTTCTGAAGTTAGCAGTACTTCACCGGGCCGGATAGCCGAGAATTTGTGGTTCTATTCCCGGCAGGAGCAAGGGATTTCTTCTCGTCCAAAACCTTCATGCCGGCATTGTGGCCCTTTTCCCAGGGTAGAGTGACCGGGGCGTAAGCAGACCATTCACCTCCATCCGCTACTGAGGTTAAGAATAAGTGGGGCTATGCTCCCAGATCTTCATATATTTCATTTTGTGCGCAGAGACAACTTTACGTTTTATTGGCCTGTAAGACAGCTTATATGTCTATGGTTTAAAACGAAGGTAACACGTAACTTAATTTTAATCGTGATTAATTTCTTTTAGTCCTATCAGAAATCGCAAAGGGCTCAACTGTGCAGCTTTGCGTTGCTTGACGCCTTTGTTTATGTATTGCCCATGTATTGTGTGTTCAACACTATTTTTTTAGTCTTGTTAGGTTCGTGTTTATATTTCATTAGTCTGTTGCAACTAACGTAGCAGAGATTTTTTTTTTGGTGAGAATACTGCCCGATGCTTCACTAAATTTCTCTGACTGCCCTGACTTAACCTTTTAAAGCCTGGCAGTTAGTGTATGTACCACCAGTTCTAACATGCAGAAATTTTTCATTCTTCTCACACAGTTTATTAATACGTTTTGCATGTATCTCGCAACAAACAGCGAAATTCGCCCTATGGAACACCCGTTGATTAGTTTTTATAACCGAGGTGGGAAGTGTTTACAGCGCGGTACGGACTGGGGCTTTAAATAGGACGGCTTATGTTTCGTCCTTAAAGGATGAATACACACATAACTGTAAAGTCTCTCGTTATGGTCACGTTTAACTGCATTTTTCTGCAGGTATACAGAAAAACAAGCTGCCCGAGTTACAAGGAGAAGTTCCTGTTTGGGCTCGAAGCCAGTGAATTCGCAAAGCGCTCGCTTACTTTCTACGTGTACGCAAGCGACAAGTACGCCAACACACTAATTGGTGAAGCAGAACTCAAAATTTGTGACGTCACGCCGCGACAGCCGGTAACCATGTGGCTCACGTTAACAGATACGGGTCAGGTGAGTAATTTTATTGGAGATGGGGGTGCGGGGTTAAAGGGGCACTCACCCTCAATTTTCAAAACATTTAAAGCAGCAGTTTTCCAGTTCTGGTTGTAAATAAAAATGAATTGAAAGGAAAAACGGGCCTATTTTGCAAACACTGTATTTGCGATTTTGCAAATCTTATTCACACTGGTGTTCTCTTACAGCAGAGGTAATGCGAAGGCTGTCCTGCGCAGACAAGCATCGTCAGAACCACAATGCTGATTGGCTGATATTTGCGAAACCAGGGGATGAATTATTTTCCTCGTACTTCGTGAAATATAAATCATAGTTCCTGTTTAGAATATTTCAAGCGGGAGACTTATTGGCATTTCATATGCAGTGGTTATTTCACGCAAGTAGTGGGAGACACATAGACATTGAGTTTACAGTTACTAACACAATCAGCAAGAGACATATAGACATTGAGTATGCAGTGTCCATTTAACGCAGTAGGAGACATGGTTGAGGCACTGCGCTACAAACCGGAAGGTCGCGGGCTCAACTCCCGATGGTGTCATTCGAATTTTTCATTGACATAATCCTTCCGTCCGCACTATGGCCCTGGGGTCGACTCAACCTCTAACAGAAATGAGTACCAGGAATATTTCCTGGGGGTAAATGCAGCCGGTGCGTAGGGCTGACAACTTTACCACATTCATGTGCCAATTATCTTGAAATCTTGGAGACTCAACCTCCTGGAACCCTCAGGGAGTGTTCAGGCCTGTAATGGGATTGCTTTACCATTTAGTAGGAGATATATAGACATCGTATACACTGTCTAACGCAATTATTAGAAGACATATAAACATTTAATAAACAGTGTCTATTTGACACATCAGTAGAGGACATATAGACACTTCTTATACGGTGTCTATTGAACATAAGCAATTTTTTAGCAATGTAATAAATATCAGTTTGAACTTCGTGTAAAATGGGAACAAGTTACTTCCACCAATTTGGTGTTTAGAGTCTCAAAAAAAGATTTGCACTTAGTGCTTAATTAATGTGGCCAGTCAGTGAGTCATATGGTCTGTAAGGCCGCTGACCGTGCGATCTGTGTATTGGCGCTGTACAGCGGTCTGCCCAGGTACCAGCTTTTGTCATTAGAATATGAAACGTACAGGCGGATGACTGGGCAACAACAGGGATATGACCGTTCCATTTCGAGTTCATTTTACACGTTCTATATGCAGACCACATAGAGTAGGGTGACTTAGGTCACACGCAGGAATATTTGTGAGGTCTACCAAAGCTCTATTGACATTTCTAATGCTTTTTTATTTCCCGTGATATCTAAATCAGTTAAAGAAAATGAATTTTTAATGCTAGTGTTAGGATTCACTACCACCAGGCCCAAACCCCACCAAGGCTTATGAAGTCTTTAAAAGGCCAGTGCTTAGAGTGAGCACGTAACTGTAAGCACAGACCGACTGCATATCTCCAGTGCCATTTATCATATCTGATATGAAATGTATTTACATGTTTTTAGCTTATATTGGCGCCCCGTAACAAATACTGTACCCCGTATAATGGGAACAGCTCGGCTCAACAGAATGTCTGGTCGGTTCCAGCACCGTCTGAGCCGTAGGTATGAAGCCGCTCGACTGCTGGGATCGTGGGTTCGAATCCCGCTGAGGGCATGGGTATTAGTCTTTTGTGTTCGTTGTGTTTTGTGCAGGTAGCGGTCTGTGAGATGGACTGATAACTCGTTCAGAGGAGTGCTACCGTGTGTGTATGTGTGTGTGTATATATATATAATTATGTCTGATCTAGAAACCTCAAGAATGAGGTGGCCTGGGCCCGATTTGGGCTCTTGCGCCGCAGAAAAATACACGGCATATCTGAGTAGTCCTGCCTGCTTCTTTACCTGAGGAAAAAACGGGTTAAAATCCCGAAATGTTTTATCTACTTTATTGTTACAGTAGACGATGTGCGAAGTCCAGAGTTTAAGTAGTCGTAAGTGTCGCTATTTTGATTACCTTCGTCATGTTCGGGTTTTTAATTTAGTACTTTATGCAAAATCCTACGCGGTCTAAGGCGTGCGTGTACGGCTGCTTGTTTGCTTTGATTGCGGGTTCGAATCCCGCCGGGGGCTGTGATGTCTGTCTCTTGGTGGGTTTTGTGTGCTGTCAGGTGCTCTGCGACGGGCTGATCACTCGTCCAGAGGAGTCCTACGAAGTGTGGTGTGTCTGAGATTGATTGAGAAGCCTCGATAATGAGGAGGACCTGGCCCAGTAGGGCCTGTCATACCATGGACAAAAACCTGCAGGCAAAGTGAAGGATTTACTATTTTTTATATATTTACTGTTGATTGTCTTGGTAACGAAAGATTTTTCCCTGTGGTATACAAACGTCGAATCACTTATGAACGCAGGGACTTAGGAGACAGAATGACTTTTCTAACCTTGCCACATCTTGTGTCCAATCGCACAATGTTTTTGTTCGTCTCTCAGAAATTGAACGTTTCTTATGTACGAGTCGCAATGAGTTTGTCTTGTCTGTTCACAGCGGGGCACGCAGTTCGGAGAGCTGATGTTTTCGCTTAGTTACCTGCCTACTGCCGAGAGACTGACAGTAGTTATAGTGAAGGCCAGGAATCTTAAGTTTCCACAAGACAGGGAGTCAGGGGATCCCTTTGTCAAGGTAGAGTACAGTTCGGTCTATCTTTATCGTGGCACCGTGCATTTCGTAGAGTCATTTAATTAGCATACCAACTAATAATAATTATTATTATTATTATTAACTGCAATTGGGTTGTCACCCGGTGGCAGTGGTTATTTAACATTTATACAAAACATGAAATTGGTTTCTACTGAATTTAAATCAGGAGGACTACATGAGAAGCATGTAGTGGCAACTTGGAATGTTGGGAACCGTCTCAGCATTTGCTTATAGACACAAGAAAAACATGTGTCGAGGTGGCCGGTCGCAGGACCTTCCGAGTACTGACTTCTAGCCGGCAGTCCGGCATCTAAAGTAAAAAAACAGCAAATGCACAT
>Ga0131853_10024687_pt1 | contig 10838 bp, 5 predicted proteins | sample TergutLab28metaG_FD_92764 | JGI IMG/M metagenome (GOLD analysis project Ga0131853, IMG submission 92764) | Labiotermes labralis P1 segment gut microbial communities from Petit-Saut dam, French Guiana - Lab288 P1 (version 2) (version 2) | ecosystem: Host-associated > Arthropoda: Insects >... | reverse complement strand
TTTTCCCCCCCCCCGGGGGGGCCCTGGGCCCCCCCCCGTCTCTTTTAAAAATGGGCCCGGGTTTGGCGGGGGGGGGGGGGAGGGTAAAGTGCGGCCGGGACGTGCTGCTGACCATTCACCCCCTTCTAGTGCCGCGGTCATGGAAGAGTAAAGCTATACCTCTACCCACTCTCTGGGCCACACCGGGCCTGTAACGGGATCACTTTACCTTTATTCGGTTTATGCTCAATCGTATGGATAAATTTGTTATCGCAAGCATAATATAGATACGGAGAGTTAAAGGCAGTTTTGTTCATGAGACTTACCGTATAGTGTGGTCTGAGTAGGAGACTGACTTTTGTACCTGACGGAATAACAGCAGAGCATGATTGCATGACTGAGTGGCATTTCGTCTTCCGTGACTAAATTATCGACTCACCATACTCAGTGACTAAATAATGACTTTTAATTGAGAGACTGAAGTGTCTTACCTCGTTGAGTGACTAAATGAATGCCTGCTTCGAATGACTGACTGATTTACCTGATAGAATGATTCATCGACTAAGTGGTTTGTATTTAGTCATGTATCTAACTGTATGACCGAATATTACGAGTGAATAACCAACTTAATGAATGCTTTAATTGACTGACTACTTGAATGAAATGAATAACTATTCATCATATTTAATAAATTGGCTATTTTTTATTAAATTGAACCGTCTTTCGATAACATACAAATGACATTTGCAAATCTACAACTGGTTAATTAAGCGACATGTTTCGGCCTTGTTTGGCCATCATCAGGCTTACAGAAAGATGGTGTAGATTTGTAACTGTTATTTGTGTGTTGTGTAAAGACGGTTCAATTTAATAAAATGTGTTACATGTACACAACGGGATGGAAACAATCCAATTCAAATTAACTATTGCTTGAATTGACACCTGATTGATCTGACTGATTCACTGAGTGATTTACGTAGTCGAATTGGCCTATCAGCCCGATTGAATTAATAACAAGATTTTTACTTTAGTTAATTGATCGAACAGACTGAATGATTTAACTTGTTGAGTAATCGATTAACCCATCTTTTTAACACGGTGCTACTAGGTGTGTATTTAGGCAGGTTGGACACCGGATCTGACCGGAGGTTATGGTCAAGACGCAAAATGAAAGGAAAGTTTAGTGGAAAATAGTAAAAGGGATTGAATGCTCTTAGTGATACAGCGACATTCTGTCACAATGAAATTGCTTAAGCTTTGCAGCAAAATGGCTTTTCAAGCTGCCTTTTAGTGGTTGGCCACTTTTGAAATTTGTGATCTAAATTTAACATCGTTTATAACTTTACAGCTAAGTACAACAACGCAAAGTTTTAATCGCATCGGAGCTACCAATTTGTAAGCGTGTATATAGCGAAGGGTTCACATCAAGTGTAATGCAGGTTTAAATAACAAAATAACAAAACATCTCTTAAGAAATACAGTCGGTCACGAATATCAGATCTATACATCCTACGGTCGAATTTTATTGTTATGATGGTTTTATTAAAATGAGGCACTGTTTTTGAAGGTCACTGTACCTAATACGTCACAAGAGTGATTAAGATGTTGGGTCCACGTCTGTCTGGATGAGGGAGCATACCGTATTGTGTTGTTTACTTATGGCAGCTAGACTCTGACTTGATAGATATGAACGCGGATAGAATTTCAAACGTTTGTCTTGTAACAAGCATTATATATAACTAACATTACCAAGCAGCGGAGGTTGTGGAGTGGGCAGAAATATCGTTACATTTGAAACCAAATTATTTCTGACAATATTGTAACTGAAGAATATCCACCTTATTTATCATGGGTACCAGAGGCTACTAGAAGGCAGGCTATCCAACATTTCAATAGGAGAGGAGCAGTGCGCAAGAAGAGGCAGTCGGAAAAACTCAAATAATGAAAATATTTTAAAGCCGAAACATAAATTGGACAGTTATATTACTCTACTTTCCTTCCTAATAAACAAGACAGGCACTGTACGCATAACGTAACACTGAGGCGCGTTCGTACAAGCATTGTTGCAGTGTAAAAACAATAAGTATTACATATTCTGAGTGTTTATCTGTAATCTTAGTTATCCAGAAAGCAGTGCGCATGCGCCGTATTGTCAACTGTAGCCTGTCCGACATTACAATATTTTTCCACATTATTTCATAACTGCATGATTTATTGAACATAAAACTTGTGTTTGATTTTCTCTACACCTTTTGCCTGAAACATGTCTCATTCTAAGAAGAATGAGCGAGGTGTGACCAAAAATGAATTGGTCTTCATACAAAGTACCCGTTACTTTTGTCAAATTTTAATGAACCTCGGATTTTTTCGACAGATTTTCGAAAAATAGATATCAGATTTCATGAAAATCCGTCCAGAGAGAGCCGATTTGTTACGTGCGGAGAGACGGACGGGCTGACATGACAAAGCTAATGGTCTCTGTTCGCAATTTAACGAATGAGCGTAATGAAAGAGCGTGGCTTAGGAGACCTCCAAGTCTTCTGCGTGTGTATCGATGATTTCCCCTCTTAAGAATTTTGAACATTTTTTTTTACGAGACCTACTAGGAAGATTATGCATTATAGGATATCCCAATATAATAAGTCATAATTTCCTACATTCACTAACAACAACAGTAACAACAACATGGCGGAACCGCGAATTTTTAAAGCAGGAGAACACTAGAACCATGTACTTTGGGGTGAAGGTAAAGCATTGGTGTAGTTGATACATTTCAAAGTTGTGAAAATTTGCAATGTAATATTGCTTGTAGAGTAATAATTTGAAGGCCCTGCACTAATTTGCTTCACCTAACGACTTGATGGCGAGAACTAATGAATCACGAGAAGAGGGTGTGACATTTTGTATGAAATGCACAGCTTCGAATTATTTGCCATAAATTTACGTGTAAGGACAAGAATTACCTTAATAGATATGTAGGACTGTAAATAAATCAGGAAGCAACCTTTACACGTTCTGCTCGACAGTCCTTGTGACACGCTGATATATGCGGTCTATTTGATGAATAGCGTGTTATTTTGTGAATCTGATATTTCCGTAAGCTATGATTTGTGGACTAATTATTGTTGATGAAGTTATATATTTGTTAGCAAAATATTTCATCTTTCTATAATTTTGTACATGCAATATTATTCTGCGTTTTGCACGCTGACATATACCGGAAATATGCGAACAGAAGCCTTACTGGTGTTCAGTAGGTCCAGGTTCGATTCCCTGAATGTGTGACAATTTCTTTCCCATTAATCGTAAAGCCCTTTAGAGTGCTGTGTCCTAGATTCTCACTGTTGATCCCAGTTACATGCACAACATCCTTGTTCATAATATCTACAAGATATCTCGGTTTTATTTGCATTGATACTTATTTTATGAATGTATTGCTACCTAATACTGTGTTAGAATCGCGAGATAGGCATCTGTGGCTGTCCGCTAACATTTAAGTCTATGCTATTGCGGTTTTCATCACTATAAATTGTACGTTACCGTTTGTGGCTACCCACAGCAGGCAGTTAATTTCCAAAAATAGGTAAGGTTAGGAATAATTAAGGCCAGTACTTGTCCTGAATCTTAGCGACCATCTTTGGCCACTTTACTGGATATTGTTTATATCTGGGCCAGATGTATCGTCACTTCTTTTCTCTTGTCTGCTAATCACAAACATTTGATTTACACCTTAATTTCTTATGATATAGAATTGATTGGAATTGTTTTGATTGCCTGTCGCTGTTTTGAAGTTCCAATTAGTGGTGCACCATCATTTCGAAGTTCGTATTAAGTAATGCGGTAAACCATGGAATGAAAGAGAAATAAAGAAGAATACAGAGAAAGACAGTAAGAAAGAAAGGAAGGAAGAACGAAAGAAAGAAATAAACAAACAAAAAACGAAAAGAGGAAAGAAACAGAAAAATCAATTTGGAAACACGTTCTCTTCAATAGGCTACGACTAGCATTATTTGTATGGGGTGTAAAATTTGAGGTTTTTGCGGCAATGAATATCGAGATTACGTGCTTGTAGCCGGAGTGACGCCATTTAGTTCGCTAGCACTGGTACCGCCGTTTCGGTATAACGTGCAACAGCGCAGCCACCACAGAAGACAGGCGCATTTGTTTTGTCACATGACGTCGAAGCCCAGAAGACCGAAATTGTGATGTGCGATATGAGTTTATTGTTTGTGGCCTGTGTTGTAAATATTGGGGATTGCACCTTTAGTGTTCGCACTTTTTTAAATAAATGTTTGTGTTTACGCCGAAACGTGTCCGAAGCACGTGATCTTGGCTGTTGCGCTGGTTTGTCTAAGTTGATTTACTGTGTCTTTGTAAACACAGAGAAAAAGAAAAGTGAGAGAGGAGGGGGAGAGAGAGAAAATAAGAGAAACTAACTAACTAACTCCTTGGAATAAATTCCTTCTTTAGAGGTTTATATTTGCTCCACTGGTCGACATATTATACGTCTTTACGGAACCCGAGTGTTCATTACCGTATTCACAAGATCCCACTGATAATCGCTATTCTTGAATCAAAGATATCTAGTCCACACGCTGACATTTTATACGGTATACCATACAGAACAAAATATGAAACATTCTTCGTATGACATTCAGTGCTTTCTTGGGATTTTAATTTCAGGACCGTGAGCATTCAATATGACTAATCTATATGTAATAACATGCCAACTCTCGGGAGGGAAGTCGTCCTGTTCAGGCGAATGGTCGTTAGTAACTTGTGGTTGCTAATGTCTGAAAGAATTAATTCTTATCGTAATGCTGGTTACTCTAAAAATAATGTCCATCAAGAAAGGAAATACAACGGACTCATAATTTTCAATTAGGCCAACCTTGTCCGGAATTATTACTTAAATAACCCTAGTAATTACAGCTGTCATTATACATAATGTACGTGGACTGGCTCTGGCATAGTGGCTGGAGGCTGCACTTCTTACCAGCTCATTAACTTTACCTCATTACTATTGTACAATGTAAGAACTTACGGGCAGAATCGTAGGACATTCTTGCCTAATGTATAGATTTATATTTTTACGACTATATAAAAAGTTCTATTCCTGAATAGTTTGTTACTTAAGTATCCCACAGGTTCTTTATTTGTCTTATGTTAAATCTGCCGGACGTTAGGTACGCTTATGATTTTTAATTTACACAATTTTTGTGTGTAATGTATGGTTATGTTTATGATTTATCTCCTTACCAAATTTCGCATGACCGGTTTCGTAGATTTATAAGTTATTGCTATCCAACTGAAAGCTAGAAGAAACGTTACTACCACTTTCTTGTTAATCTACATTCTAGAAAATATATTGCCATTATACATGTTGAATATTTTTCCAATGTATATTGTCATACGGCATTTAAATAAGCAATGACACTAGTGTTGTTGCCGGATCATAAATTAACATGCTGTACGTGATGTTATTACTGATTGTTGGGAAATAAAAAAATACGATTTTTTCGCCGAACGTGAAAGTAATTTTCTTTTCGGATTTCCCGCTTATCCTAGCGGAGGCACAAAATAGACTTTTTCCCCGAATGTGATAGGAGATGTTTGTGCGGATTTTCTCCACCTGGATGTAATCGCTTAACATAAAAACAAGAGAATGAATTTGACTTCGATTAATGGGTGCAAGAAGAATATTAAGAATTTAATCTGAATTTATATTTCTAAGTCGAAAAGTCACAACTTCTCTTAGTTTTTTGTGTTATCATTGCTAGTTGTCGAGACACAAGGCGTGACGGACGGACGTACGGCCACTCCTAATTGCGTATAAAGTCACATGGATTGTTAGGGCGATTAAAATGAGAAGGTTCGGATGAGCGGAACTTCGGAGGCGTAAGGTCTTTAAGGTTTGAAATCTTGATTTCTAGGAAAGGACCAGCACATAATATAAAAATGCTATTAAACGTGGATTGTGTAGGAATATGTAAGACACAAAATTACATTCAGTTGAAATTCTTCATAATCTGTTGTCTGTTTAAACCGATCGGAATGTAAAACGCAAATTCTTTTGCTCTTTATAAATTCGGAGTTCATTTACATGATCGCAATAACGAAAACATGAACGAAGAATTTCGAAACGCCGTATGTTGTAACTTATGGTAGTAAATGTTCGTAGCTGTTGAATTGAGTCAGAATTAAGAAAGATTATAATGCACATAATAAACCCAGTGTTTTTTAAGTTCTTTCTAGAAATAACAAACAAAATTCTTGCATCCAAAATGATCATCCTGTAGTTTTATAGAAGGTTGTGGAATTGTAGGAATTCAGTCTTAAGTAAGTTCGACTGAAACTTGGCATAAAGCTGAGTAACTTCTTTGTATCTGAAGTGAAGTGAAATGCTGGGGTGAATAGACGGAAGTGAATGACATGCAAGGCACTGCTGCTACATCATGAACATAAATATTAAGTAACAACAACTATGATTTTGTTGTTTTAGTGTTTTATTGCCTGGAATTTGTTTTCTCATTGAAGAAAATTACGAATTCTCTGCATGTACTTAAGTACTGACGAGGAGATAATGAGAAAAAATAGTGTATAATTTGTAGATTTATAATTGTAAAAATCTCTAATGCACTCCAAATAATGGATGGAACATGTTCATTTAAACCGTGACAATCCCTCAGCTATAAATGGAATTCATCTGGTTTTACTAAGTCAAAATTCATTGTAGTGTTAACTAGATCCCGCCACTTAACCGTTTCCGCAGACAGACGAATCCAACTCATATTCCCAGAAGGTAACCCTTAACAATTCAATAATCTGTAAGTTAGTATTATAAACATTAAAAACCAAATTTGGAATATCTTAAAACACGATATTTCGGGACTGCGAGATGTTAAGAATATGCAAAATTAATTTATTTGTCTTACAGTGAAAGAATTGTCTCTGTTAGAAAAACAAACCTGTTAATTTATCTCAGTTTTAAACCAACTTGATGCACAAAATTTGTTTCACAGTAAGTTTAATTTCATGCCCCTACATGTTTCGAGCACGTGTGCTCATCATCAGTAGGTCAAAATTGCATTACACATCCTCTAGTATCATCACACCTATAGGTGAAACAAATTTTGTGCATCAAGTTGATTAAATACTGAGATAAATATACTGAGATGCACGGTCAGCAAAACGTCAAAACCTGTTAATGTTTCGTGAATCTCACAAAGCATTAACACAGTGTGTGTTTGGAATGTTAAATGAAGTTGGGCTGCTATTCTGTAAAAAGTGTAAAACTAAAAATGTAATTATGCAAAGGTTTTATATAATTACCGTAGACTTATAGTGTTGTGTAATTATGTGAAGTATGAAGATAGCAATCCAATGTAGAATGTGTTGGAAAATGGTGCTCAACAGCACCGAGTTCCCGCCAGGAAAGTGTAAAATGTGTGGGTGATGAGAGGGTTCTCATTTACTTGTAGTGACGGATGAAAGGCGATGATCGTGCCGCCCCGTCCACCCCACCCCCAGAATCACCCCCATACTTGTAACCACCTGGCTACTACAGATTATTATACAAAGGAAGTAGAAAGCACGAATTTGGTGTTAGATTTGTATACTGTTAAACTGGACGAAGTGCGCCAGTTGTGTGGGAAATGGGCCCAGTTCTGGCGGTGCTGGGGCTGTTCACATGCATACTTGGACTGGCTTTGACTGTAGTCTGCTGCAGGATCTTCCGATAAAGAAATGCCGTGTGCTGTTTTTGTATACAGTTGTACAGCAATGCTGATTTGACTCCAGCGGGTTTAGTTAATAAATATTTAACAGCCAAATGAACCAGCGTCTTTGTCTATAGGTATGAATACCATAGCTGAAATTATTTATGAGTAACAGGAAGAGGTGTTAAAACTGTTGTATACAGTGTTTGTAAGGCTTGTACTCTTGACCGAGTAGATTTATTGTTTTCAAGTATGCAACCGGTACTTTTAGTTAAATGTTTCTTAACTTGATGTATAATAGAACAAACAACCAACTAGATGCAACAATAATACTTTATTAGTAATTTCAGTCAGCTCAACATGTTTCGGGCGATAATTTCGCCCATCCTCAGGAACACTAGACTGTGTTTACAGCTTGTGTTATAATGCGCCGAAGACCTTGTCACCAGCAGGCAACTTCTTCGGCGCATTATACCACAAGCTGTAAACATAGTCTAATGTTCCTGAGGATGGTCGAAATTATCGCCCGAAACATGTTGAGCTGATTGAAATTACTAATGAAGTATTATTACTGCGTCTATTTGGTTGTTTATATTATTGTATCAATGAAGCACGGTCACACAAACATGAAATTGATGCATAATATTGTACAACTCAAGATGTTATTGTATAAGTTATGCGGTTATCTCTTCTATTGGCAGATTCTGTGTATTAAGTACTTTTCATTTTTGTTGCAATTCCTTAAAGAAAATGGTTAAAATATTCTTATCCTGAAAGTCTGGAAACATAATTTTGCGTTTGTAGTGTTTGAAGGCCGCTTAGGTGTAAATAGTAAAACCGTATGAAATTTAATCCCAAATTTTCTACTGTTACATTAATTTAAACATGTTGTAAAACTGAGACACGTTTACTTCTTTTATCTTAATGCGGCATATGTGTCGGATTTTTCGGATTGACTGTAGTAGATATGTCTACTGCCCAAAAGTGTGAATTGAATGTACGAAGCCCAGTTGTCAAGACGTGCGGGGCATAGATTGAGCCCGCAATTGTGTTTGATACCCTTTTAAACGGAAAGCAGGTTTCGTCTTTCCTCTCTCCCTATTTGAAGTACATGTCCATCCGACAGTTGTCTGTTATGTTTCTATATTCGTGCAATATTTGGCAGGCGACGTTGTCATCGTCACATCACCAACGCCACCGCCACAGCCACCACCTCCACCATCACCACCAAGTGCTACTACTAGGTAGGCACGAAAACGAGCCTATGCCGGCTCAGGAGAAATTCTGTACCATAACTACCATCACGAAACATGTTCCTCTGTAACCAATTGACTTTTTCGCATCTGCTTGAGAACTGGTATTCAATTCAACTGGAAGATGATTGCGGTATTCAACTGTCACTGGAACTTTTAATGAAACAGATGAACCCAGCTTATTACCTTGTTTTTTCTTTCTTTAAAATTCATTATAATACTGTTCACCCATCTACACCTAGCTTTTCCAAGAGGTCTATTCCCGACAAGCGTTTTGGCCGAAAAATATTTACGTCTTTTACCTATGTGTATGTGTCCCGCTCATCTCGTCCTCCTTACTTTGATGATCGTGATGACATCTGATGGTGAGGAAGAAATCTTCTTTAAGCAATTTTTTCCATTCTTTACTTCCTCTTATACCTTGTTCTGGTACAAAGTGAGACACAGAGCGTTTAGATCTGTACGAAGCTACTGTACCAACGAGGCTCATTTTATTGCCTAGAAGATATTCTGAAGCAAACTGTCCCCATTCTAGTGGCATTCCCGTGACTTAGACACGTGTTATTTCATGTACGCTGAAAGCTTAGGCAGAAGTTAAGTATATAATATAATGTGTACGTATATCACGTAATTAATGAGCGTCATTTACAGTGGACGTTCGTCAACGTTTAGGGCTTCTTCAATCTTGTAGTTTTTTTAAGAAAATCAGAAGGGCTTCTTTCTACGAATTCAGTTTTTGCTTTTTTCTTTTCTGTTCTTAATTGTTGGGTAAAATGTACATTATTATCTGTCTTTAGTGGAAAAAGAATGATTTCTGAAGGTAGTTAAAAAAGTAGCCTTTTTTTTTCTTCTTGTAGGATTGTGGTTAACATTTTCTGTAGTGACTGACCATCCTCTTTTCTAAGTAGCGTCATTTTTAAATTACCGCCACCATAGCCTTCATTAGCAATCCACAGAACTACACTTTAACAAAAGGAACAGAGGAGGAGAGGAAACATACTAAAAAACACGATCGTAAGCAATAGTTATAATAATATTATAGTTTATTTTCTTGTTAGGTATATCATAACTAAGCCTATCATTATCCGAGCCTTCATTGCTGACACAGATACAACGTACTAAATGTTCAGAGTATTACCCGCGCAGAAAACATTTGTTCTCTTAAATATATTGCCTGTGCATATCCTGCAGACAAAATATTTGCAGATGGAATTCGAATAGTAACGTTATGATAGATTTTAAATAAACATCTGGGTACTTCGGCATGTACAGTGAAGTGAGTTCAGTAAATTGAGTTTTCAGTGGGCATTTTCCACTAGTATGTAGTGACTGATTTAGCGTTCCGAGAAACCAAAACTCCGCAGAATAATGTTGCTTGAAAGCTGGATTTATGTCTCATGCAAAGTCACGAATCTGACCTCGGCACTGAATTACATTGTCATTAGATGGGTATAGACCCACAACAACTGGAAGAAAATTAATACTTTAGAATGATGTGTTGCAGTGTTTCACAATCACACATTCCAGTGCTCAGCATTCCTGACTTATAGCGCTTCTGTTTTAATTCAAAGTTATACCAACAAATGACGATATTACAATATAAAGTTTTTACAATTAAAACACTGGGACTCCGACATGTTTCGACCCTTTCTTGTGGGTCATCCTCAGGATTTGTACATCAGTATTTGTATAGAACGTAGAATGTAAGTTCATAAAATGTTTTACAATTGTATTAAAACCGTTTGTTACCTTGATGTTGGCGTCGTTTGTTACCTTGATGTTGACGTCGTTTGTTACCTTGATGTTGACGTCGTTTATTACCTTGATGTTGGCGTCATTTGTTACCTTGATGTTGGCGTCTTTTGTTACCTTGATGTTGACGTCGTTT
>Ga0131853_10024686_pt1 | contig 10838 bp, 5 predicted proteins | sample TergutLab28metaG_FD_92764 | JGI IMG/M metagenome (GOLD analysis project Ga0131853, IMG submission 92764) | Labiotermes labralis P1 segment gut microbial communities from Petit-Saut dam, French Guiana - Lab288 P1 (version 2) (version 2) | ecosystem: Host-associated > Arthropoda: Insects >... | reverse complement strand
TGTGTGTGTGTGTGTGTGTGTGTGTGTGTGTGTGTGTGTGTGTGTGTGTGTGTGTGAGTACTGGGTGACAAGGGGCAAGACTGAGTAAAGAAGCTGAAATGGGAGCAGAGCGCGATGACAAACCGCGGAATAGTCGCCCTTGCACTGCAGTTAAATAAAGCCTGACATCAGCCGGGTTGATGAACCGATACTCGGCGATTGTCGCGTAACAGATGAATTATGATGTGCCCTGTCGATCGGTAACGGCAGTGTAATGGCAGTTATTGAAGAGTTTGGCCGTTTCAAGGTCTGTGCTCGTCGATGTCGGTAAATGTTGACTGCACCCGTAGAGTTGACGGCTTTCTGTGACAGATTGCCACGGGAGGGATGAGACCTGGTTCCACCATTTTGAACCCGAATGCAAGTGGTAGTCGACGTAATGGCACCACGCGACTCGACGTCGCTAAGCACGAAGAATTTACGAGTGCCTTCGGCAGGAAAAATCATGGACTGAAGCCTTTTAGGGTGAGAGGGATGTTAATCTTTCGAACTCTGATCTCTGACCACTGTTATTCAAAAAATAATTAGCCTGCATGCTTGCTTTTCTCGAGTTCGCCCCGCTACGCCTGGCCACATCCAAGTGTGAGCACCAATGAGGGAGGCCGGTGGGAACGCATACCACCTTTTTCAAAAGGTGGAAGGTAACTGTTGACAACGGTGAAGGTACTATTGAAAAGTAACGGTGCCTTCAGCAGTGTTGTGAAGTTCTGTGCAATGATCATATGTGTAACTAAAGAAGTACCAGCAATTACTTTGTGACAGGCATTCGTAGCGTTCGATGCTTGTACGGCAGTGGAGACTAGTATTTTGTGCTTCTGGGTCATGAGGATACTGCCGTTCCTGAAGAATCTGCCGCTCTCCCGACTTGACTTTTTTCAACCTTGGGATGGCAGTATTTGCCTCCGAGACGTGTGTAACCACCAACCAGACTACAGGACCGTGCTGTAACGAAAAATACAGCAGTTCGAGGTAATGCCCGTGCTTCTGTTTGTGCGAATAATCCAGTGCAGCAGTCAACGAGATATCATCGTGTCGGGCAGACTCACCAAAGGACGACTTTGGGAAATTCAGACTTTGGTGATGCATTTCGGGCGGGGATTTCTCTTCGTGGTTGGAAAGGCAGCGTCGATAAGTTGAACATTTAGAAGTTTTTACTTTGAAGTCCTGAACATGACAGCGCAGGTTCTTTGTATGTAAGTGGCACCTGTCGCGTTAACATCTATTAGCCAAGTATAAACAAAAATGGAAAAATGTGCTGCATGTCCAGATGCTTTGTTTGATAATTAGCACACCCCAGTGATTTTTCTTTTTAATTTATTGTAGTTATATTGTTTCAAAGCTGTTCGTGTATGTGTGCATGTACATTCAGATTTTTTTTTGTGTATTGTTAGCTAGTAATCACAGAAGAGTTGATATTCACTAGAAGTGTATGTATGATGCAATAAGCAATTTTTGTTGTGAGTTCCGAAACGACAAAGTCGTGTTTGTGAAGTGTATTGAATGTTTGGGAGCCCGAATTAAATTCTCAGTTACGATGCCGTACATACTGGTGGATATGTACCGACGTTTCAGAGAAATATGTTGCCTCCATTGTAAAGGTAGTTTGTCAGTCTTCACAGTCTTCGTCGTGAGAACGTCAAACGTCACGCGAATTGAATTCTTACGTTATTTATTACGGGGCTGTTAACGTGCAGTTGTAATCGACAGCTAGAAATTGAAAGATGCGTATATCTCTTGTACTTGCTTGCAGTTTTGTGGAGAACGTAAAAACAGCGCATAAAAAGAGACATATTTGGCAACTGCATGTGTGTCAAGGCTTACTCGTGTTGGACTGTGAACTAATCTCATTCGCATTCAGTGGCATCTTCATGCTATCCTACTTAAGACGATTACTTGTTAATGCTTTTAGTTGCGTTGCTGATAGCATAGTGTATTGTAACACACAGTATACCGGGCGTTCTAAAGTTCTGCTTGTGTGCGCGAATTCTGTAACTCCACGGGGTGGTGGGTTTCCGGTCGGGAAGAGCAGGAGGCGACTTTAGGGTATGGAGGGGAAATAAAAATGAACATATCGCGGGCAGAATACAAGGAGTGGCCCTGTCTTAGGTTTTGGGGTAAGGCGAGGGGCTAATTACTCCTTATTGTACAAGACGGTGTTACATTCGCTTCCACATGGACGTGTTCCCTTTCACTGCCTCAGTACTGGTAAATATTCGTGAGTATTAAACTACATCACTTGGCGCGGAGGGAAGAAAGTGTGTTTAGGGCGTGTCAGAACGAAGTGTCTAAATTATTTGTACATACGTAAGTGGGAATAGAAAATGAAACAGAGTAACATAATGAGGAACAGACGAATGCACTCGTGGTCTTCACACCTTAGGGTTAGTAGAGGGAGATGAGCTGGATATGTAGCACGCGTGGCCATACAAGAAGTGTGTAGCCTATGAGGAGACCATTTTGGTGATCTAGGCGTAGATGAGACAGTGGTTTAAAAGCAATGGTTGAGAACGTGTTGTGGATAGGCAGATAGGATTGATCTCAGAGGTTGCTGCCTCGAGAGAGAGAGAGAGGTGTTCTGACGACGTTGCCAGTTGCCAAGTTTATATGCCGCCCCTTTCAATCGAACGATTGAATGAATGAATGGGGATATTGACACGGTAGCACCAGAGCACCAATAACGACTTCTTAGGTGCGTTTGGCGGGTAGTCGCAAAGAGCGCCAATTAGCGTAGTCATGTGCTCCCGTCCGTCTGCCCGTGTGTATCAGCACGGCTCTCACTGGACGGATTTACTTGAAATTTTTTATTGCGGACTTCTGTGAAAATCTGTCAGGGAAGTCCATATCTAAGATGGGGCAAAAATATCGGGCCCCTTACATGAAGATCTAAGTACGTTTTATTGTTGCCGGCGACATTGAATCACCATCAAAGCGCTGTTTTCGAATGGAATGGTTATTATGTTGCTGGGATAACCGAGAAGATATAAACCCACGCGAACGCGCCGAAGTGTTACGTTATACGTACACAGCCTGTCTTATTTGTGAGCGGTGATGGACTTTTGGTTTCCTTACAAGGAAGTAACGTGGCGGCCAAGTTAACTGTCGACTGCCCAAGAAGACTCGTTAGGTGAATTGGATGATACAGCAACAAGCTTTGTGATATGCAGCGTGCTAAGTGTGAGGTACTGTTCGGGCTGCAAGCAGGTTGCCGGTTATAGGCCACTTTCAGTGCGTTTCTTTACCACAGTACATCTTCACCGGCAGGAGGAGAGCAACTTCGTACAGACTCGTGTGAGAGTTTGCGAAATCGATTCAGTGTACATCTTCTGTCAAGAAGTACGTTACCTACTTTAATGCAAATGGCGCCGTTATACTTTGGGAGAGTGATAGTCCTGATAAATGAAATATTGATTCACTTACTGACCTATCTTCGGGCAGAATTTCCTCTATTTAAAACTTCTTGTACGTGAAACTTGGTAAAATGGCCTCAGAGTTGGCAATTAGTTGTGTGTACTTTGCAGACACGGGAATTTTAATGTTGCGTGTTATCATCCCTTAAAAGTTTTAAACTGTGTAAAAAAAATACGGTAAGAATACGTAAAAAATATGTGTATAACTAATTGAGTATTAACGTGGAATATCTGCTTCCAGCGTCTTCGCAGATGTGAGATTCGTGTTGGGCAAAGTGACAATGGGGAGGGCTTTCTTGTAGTTTCTTCGGATTTCCCCCGTCAGTCTTAATCCCACCGCCATTACTCCACACCTAGCACAGCCACCTAAAATATGCGTTAAGTCACGGGCGGGGAGGTCTGAGTTGCGGGTTGTATCACTGACCTGGCACTTCGTTAGTTTCAGAGTACGGAAGTTCAGTGTAACTATGCTGAAGTTCGACAAGTTCGCGGGTGACAGTTGCGCCGTTGTAGCATGGTGAAAACAAAACCATCCAGCTATCGAAACGGTACCCTTGGTCTAACGCTGTCAAGACGCTGACAGGTTGCCAGGTTTTACTGTGGAGTCTCGTGGTGTTACAGCAGTGGAAAATAATTGCCAGGAACCAGGTCAGTGAAATGAATAAAACGTCTTGATAATAACGAATAGATCTAATATCTGCCAGATTGCTCATAGCGTTAAAATGTATGGCAAGATGGAGTGAAAGCAATCGCACAGCATTGCATTTCTGGTCTCGTGACTCACCTGCCGTCTTGTCTGATACCAGCTTTTGTGTCTGTGCCAGCCACATTAGAGTCGCGTGTTGGAAATTATGCAGGTGATAATTTTATATACAGATGAATTTGCTGACGAAGCTGCTGATGCATCTGAGAGTTTAGTTTCTGAGTTTGGTTTGTTACTAGGCTCATTCACGTGTCTTCCAAGGTCAGCACAATTTCTTTGTTCTTGCGTTATCCTCCACCTTTCTACAGTGCCCTGCAGTTTCGTATGTCGGTTCATGAACTGACAGGTCAGATTGGAGGTTCATTCGGCGGTGACCATGAACACTGCCGTATTCTAACAGGTGGCGTAGGATATGTCAAAACACCGAGAACTTCGTATGTCTTTGGTGGTTCCCTACACGTATTCCTTGACTTTGAATTGCACGACCGTTGAATATATACTGTGGGATAAATGTTACATTGGTTGCTTTACGTGTTGATTGAGTAAACCGATTTTCTTTAAATTTTCCTGATAGTTTTTTATTTGGGGAAATAAGTAGATCAGCGAATGTAATGACTGGCCTGCGAGCCGAACGAAGTGTGATCGCTTTTCTTTTCTTGGCGGGGGACAGACAGTTCCTCCCACGACACCTACTGTCATTGTGGAGGTTATCTGGCTTCGTATTCGACGATTTGGCGGAGGTAAAGCGACAGACCACACATCTCCATTTAGTATCGGAGTTAAGAACGTGTAGTTCTGCACCTCTGCGGTCCCAACACTCTTAATGTTGTGGTGCGTAATTGAGCTTTGGAATAACTGAACTTCGCCTCACGGTGTTTGATTTGAAGCTAACACGTAAACCGTTGTCTGCTAATACAGTCAGAAGTTTCAGCTCAGATTATATGAGAGGATTCAGAGCCAGTTACATGTGCTCCCAATCTTCGCGTACTTTTTTTTTTTTTTTTTTCATAAAAGCTTATTCTTCCGCCTCCGTTTTGGCCTGCCAAACTGCATTTTTTAGAGCTGGGATAACTCAGTCTCTATAGTGACTGACTGCTTCAGGCTGGGCAGAAAGGAATCTGGGTGTGATTTTCGGCAGGGACGTTTTCCTCTTTCCTGCAGCGTCTAGGCCAGCCTCGTTTTCGGTGGGTAGAGGGTAAATGCTTGGGTTGCACAAATCCCGGTCGCCAGGTCGCTGTAGTTACTAAATTTTGTACTGTGTGGAATATTTGTGGATACTCCGTACGGAACTTGCTTCGTGTCACGATTCTGGCGCTTAGAATTTTGAGGTGGTTCCTAGATTTTTGGCAAATTTTTTGCACTCCTAATCCAACTACTCACGTCGTCTAACACCAAGGTTAAGGATGCATGTAGTGGTACCTCCAGTCGACCGTGTGCGCTCATGTCATGGTGCCTGAACACACGAACGTCTCTACTGCTTCGGTGTTGCTGAATACTGGCATCGAGTGATGCGTGTAGAATGTTGTGGTGGCTGTCGTAAGGTGATAGTCATAGTTGAAATCCGATAGCGTGTTGTAAATTTCATTATTTACCACGACATGCAGAACGGCTCTTGGGCAGTGCGTGAAGGTAGTCGCCGGCCTATCGTGCACGGACCTCTTGGTAAGTTGTGTTCCCCGCGTGTTACGGAAACCGACGGTTCATCATAATATTCAGAGATGCGCGTGAGAGCATTGTATTTTGTGGTGTCTGAATCCATCTAACATCGTGTTCCTGTAAGTTCAGTTTCTCCCCTCATAATCGGTCTCTGTCATTGAGATCCCTGTACCAGGATTTTGTACTTATTTCTCCTTTTACTCATACCTACCACACGCCCCCTAGATCATACCCTTTGATTTCATCACCAGTCGTTGCGTAAGTTTTTGCATGTCCCTGTTGTTTTTGTGAAATTTGAGTTCAGGGCAGTAAGTGTTAAGGCTGCGGCTTGTGCGACAATACGCTGTGAAGTTTGGTAGATGGTTACCAGCAGTCACCAACATCCTGAGGAACACTGCCACCATACTCGAGGTAAAAATTCTCCCAACAGCCGGCGTCACATTTCGGAAGACCGCAGTCGTAGTAATGCGTTGCTGCCTCAACAGATTCATCATTTGTCCTCGAAGTGCTTTTGTGTTGCGGACCAACTTCGACACGGAATAAAACCGGTGCACTTCACGTTTCGCATCCTTTAATTTCTGGGTTTTGTTTTAGAACACGGCACCGAGTATCGTATTCTGGGCGTCTCAGGCCAAGCTTTGGTGCCCGAAAGTAAAAGGTAAAATTCACCCTAGAACAGGCCACGAAGGCGCAGAGGAGGAGTAGAGGTATAACTGTGCTCTTTCTTTAACCTCGGCACTGGATGGGGTGGGTGGTCAACGTCACGTCTCGGCCGTTTTACCCCTTGGAAAGACCCGGTACCCATTGTACAGGAGGCTGGGTGGGCCCCAGGGCCGGTCTGGTCGGGTGCAGAAAATCTCGCTCCCCACCGGAATTCGATCCCCGGCCCGTCGAGCCCGTAGCAGGTCACTATACCGACTGTGCTTACCCGGCCCCGTACCTGCAGGCAAGAAACCGAAATGGTACCAGAGGTTTAGGAGGTCACCGCTTAGCACTTACGATTCTCTTCTTACTGATTTCTGTCCATCTACACGTACGGTCTTGTGTCAGTTGCGCAGATTATGCGCGGTTGGCGGTGGTTAAATATGAGTGTGGAGCAATGGTGGAATGTTGCTGCGAGGGAAAAAACCGAGGTTCTCTGAGAATAGCCTCTCCCAGTGCAACTCTGTCCCAAAATCCCACACAAGTGGCCTGGTTTCGAACCCGGGCCCACCCGGTGGGAAATGTAAAGTGAAGTGACGTGATTAGGACATAAAAAGATAGCATTTCCTGTTTTGAAGGTAACCGTTACCGTCTTAGCGTGATATCCAGAGAACGTGGCAATGTGCGCGGCAGCTGTGTGTGGCTTAGTGATCGATTGCGAAGGAGAACAACTTTGCTTTATCCTTCCATGTGTCAGTTTGAGTAGAGCTTGATGATAAGGTATAATTTCTGACCGCTTTGCCACACGAAACTTTTCCCCGCGATTAGTTAGAACAGTTTTTGTTATGTTGTTTGTCACTTCTGACAACTTTACGAGTACAACAAGTTAGTATAATAGTTGGCCAGAAGTTCATCAGAAGGAGGAACAACTTCGGAGAGTACAGCATTACATAATCCAAACTTCCGACGAAAGACGTCCTCAATTTCCCCTTCACTCTTTTCGCCAGGGAGCGAACATCGCAGAGTTCAGAGGAACGAAAGTTTGGCGTGTGCTGGTTGTCAGCTATAGTACTGTCCACACTGTCTGCTTCCTGTATCTCACCGCAGCTGTACTTATGCATGGATACTGTAACCAGATATAAATGCGTGTTGCTTGCGATGTTTGGTATCGACTTGTACAGTGTGTTAATGTCAGTCGGGTAGAGGTAAAGTGGTCGGTCGTATAAAATGTAGGCATATTGTTAGCTACAGCTGTTGAGGGGACCCAGTAACTTCTTTTACCGACCTCAAACACTAATTAAAATTAAGTAGTCTATCCAGCGTTTTTAAACAATTTGTGTCATGCATACCGTTAAAAGGGTGCATTTTATTGAATTATTGATTGTTAAGTGGCATATTATCCGGAGTTTAAGATGTATACAGTGAGGTGTGTGACATTGGCCTGACTTGCAGAACGCACAGGGAAATAGAAGGGCGTAGAAAATAGTGTGAGACGTGGGCGAAAGAGGCCTTTGAGGAGAACTGGGCGTAGATGGGACGGTGATTTCAAAGTTGACCTTGTGGAAGTAATGTGTGTGAAGTGGCATGCCGGCTCAGGTTTAGTTCTCTCGGAATGTTTGGCAGTAATGAATTTTGCGGTGTTAAGTAGAATTTCTTGACCGGTAAAGGTGAAGGTGAAATTGTGTCTGTACTCTACAAGCAGTCGCGTGGAGGTATAGCTCCACTGAGTCGTAACCACTGCACTAAATGGAGGTGAATTGTCTTCTTCACGCCTGGCCTACCTTACTCCCGGACAGAGACTCTTCGGTACCGATTGAATAGGAGGTTTTGTGGCCCCCACAGTGGATTGAACGCTTTCAAGAAAAGACAATCTCTTGCCGCTGCCTAGAAACCAACCACGATTCGTCGGTTGCCCAGTCCACTGTATCGACCTAGCGGTCCCGGGTTTGAAGCTTTAACTAGTGCTTACGGACGTATTTGTTAATGAGATGTGTCGCGTCTATGGCCGATCCGCTTTATGCTGTATGGACTAAACATTTCTCCGTCTTTGCTGCAGGATAGATCATGCGTCTGTGGTACTGTTAGGGTTGTGAAATTTTGGGGATAACGGTGTGTTGCACAGGGAGAGAGAAGACTGTGAGTTGTACAGAATTATGGGAGAAGCCGGCGCTTGGAACACCCAAGGCAGTTCGTAGTGAATCGTGCCGTGAGGATGGGAGATGGATTGGTGTTGTTCCGGATCATGCGTAGTATAGGGATTTGGTATGGGCGATATTAAGCCTCGGATCCTGTTACCGGAAAGGTAGTTTAGAGGTTATGGATATATCTGTAGGTTGGACAACCGAGGAATCAGGATTCGATAATCGGCGGGGGCACGTTTTCATTATTTCCACAGTGTGCAGACCAGCTCTGGGGCCCACCCTACCTTAAGGTACCGAGGGCAAAGCGGTGGGTCGTGAATCTTATGTGTGCCACTTTTAAGAATGCGTGGAGCTGTACCACCTTTCCCCAGTTCGTCGTGGTGCTTAATGAAGTACTCGTAAAAGGACAGTATTACATTACATCAGATGCGAAATATGTGATAGTGGAATGTCACAGAAATGGAAACGATTATTAGCCAGTTCAATGTCATTTCACGCGGACATTTTGTTTTATATTTGGATCTTGAACTGTTTTGCTTTATATCCGAAAGCACACCGCTGTAGTTTCGTTGTCATTTAGTGGTCATTGTTCTTGTCACTTAGTAGGTCACTGTGGGCAGGTTGATTGGGTTTAGAATGATGTTGATTGCTGAGATTAGAGTTGGCTGACTCAGCACACTTGTGACTTGAGACAGTCGCAGTCAGAATTTAAACTAAGAAGTAACATAATATAGTTTGTGGTCATTTCAGACTCCTCCGTAATGCTTATACTGCCATAGCTCGGTTTGCGCAGGGAACTCGCCCGGTTCGTCCGTCCTTCCGCCTGAATAAACTCCGGACCTGCTGAGCGGTTTTTAATGAAGTGTGGTATCATTCCAGTGTTGGTTGAAATCGGACAGACGTGTGCCGTGAAGACCTACACGCGTTTCTGCACGCATCGCGAGCTTCACTAGAGCGCAACTCTCTGCTCTTCAGAATGAATAGTGTTCGGAATAGAATGCACGCTTTATGCCAAATGCACTTTTTCCTTTAAGTCTGAACAGTTTTGCAAGATACAAAAGAAGGAAGGGCATAAAATTGATTAGCTGCCCTCGTTTCCTCGCCATTCCTGAAAGAAGCACAGCGATTAAGGTGGGAGAGGCTTTAAACGATCGTTCCCCAACTTAAAACCAACTTAGTAACAGCCGTAGGTTTCAACATTTTCTGGCCAGAGGTATGTGTGTGACATGTTTAGACCGCTTGCTTATTTGTTTCACATGCACTGTCTGTCTCGTTTGTTTCAAGCATACAGCTTATAATGGTCGTTATGTAACGAGAAAGGAAATTGTGTATACTTGGATTGGAGGCATTTTTGATTCTGTATACCAGACACGAAAACGACGGGTGTAGCGCCCACTGCCTTCGTACTGTGTGTCGATTGTATGAAATGTTAACGCTGGTACACCGACAACTTGATGAAACGAAACACAGTTGTTTGTTAACAGTATTTGATTTCATGTTGCGGTTTATGTATTACGATAGTTTGATACGGGATATGAATTTGCTGCACCGAATTTGTCCATGCTTCGTATTTATCCAGCCCTTGGTGCTGATCAAGCTGCTGTTTGCGTCGTCGTCTTCACTTCTACCTCCAGACATGTAAGGGGATAGTACCTAAAATTGGACACTTCAGATTCCTTACATATCCTTTCCAATTTGTTGTTCATAAATGATTCATATCTGCCCAATGAACTGTTCATATTCTACCATGCATTAGAGTACAAATTACGAAGCCCTTTATTGTGCAACTTCTGGAATCTTTCATTTTTACTTCGTCTGTAGTAGGGCCATTTAATCTTCGTTGCACCCAGTCTGTTGATATGCTTTAAGCTCATGTGAATATGAATTCTTGAGTGGCGTGAGTACTGAAGTATTTTAAGCAACGTTGAGTTTGACGATCACCGCCCTGTGACACTACGAGTTGTGGTGGATATGTACCGACGTTTCGGATGGGGGAACTTTCTGTTATAATCAGTAATGGTTTGTTCGTTTCTTACAAACATGATTCGCTCCTGTGATTTTTATTTACCTGCGCATCGTCCTTGATGATGGAGACGCAGCAGGTTTCTCAGAAACGTCGGTGCCACTCCTCAATGTGGTCGTATGCCACAAGACGGTGATGTCCATAGTTCCGGCGTGAGAACCTGAAATCCCATATTATTGAGTGTATCCCGAACAATCGACGGTCTTGAGCAATTTGCATTGTTTGTA
>Ga0131853_10024685_pt1 | contig 10838 bp, 4 predicted proteins | sample TergutLab28metaG_FD_92764 | JGI IMG/M metagenome (GOLD analysis project Ga0131853, IMG submission 92764) | Labiotermes labralis P1 segment gut microbial communities from Petit-Saut dam, French Guiana - Lab288 P1 (version 2) (version 2) | ecosystem: Host-associated > Arthropoda: Insects >... | reverse complement strand
CAAGACAACTACAGCAATACACACAAGACAACTACAACAATACACACGGCCAACCAACAACAATTACACACAAGACAACTTAAAACTAGCAACAATACACGCGAGACAAATTAGAATTTTACAACATGTACAAAAGGTAAAAACACCCAAGCAAGACAGTACTGTGTACAGTTTCTTGTAATTGTTTTTTATTTCAATCATTAATTCACTCACGCTTTCGCCCCAGTCCTTCACTTCTCATCAATTACTACTCCCATAAACCTTTTCCATAAAGACTCGTCCCCCCCCCTTCCCTTCCCTATACTGCGCACTTCACCTCGCCTCACTCCACTTCACTTGGTATTATCTACGTATTAAATTCTTTTATTAATTCACGGGTGTGAATACCATTAAAATCAGCACACACTTTACTGATCACACTGTATAAAAAAGCTATGTCCCAGTGTGTTTTTTTTAAAGCTAACAATATTAAATTTTTTTCAAGTAAAAATTACGCAACACTGACATGGGCTATACTGTACGTCACATACGTTTCCCCACCAAACTTTTGTGTTCTATGCCATATAGGATTTCAACTTCGTTAGATTCAAGGCTGAACCGGCAACACAAAGCCAGAGACCCCCTGCGAGGGGGCGCGTGGGATGAGAATTTATAACAATTTATTTTTTATATTTTTCTTTGCCCTTTTTAAAATGACAATGTCTGCTCCCGCATGTTCAAGTCGTGATCGTCCAACACATTCTCTAACAACACTGTTTTAAGAATTAGGGGGCACCAACGATTTTTGTCACAAGGCCAGAGCATTTGCGGTTACTGACCGCCAAGCAATTTCGAGGAAGTTCAGCAGCCCTTATTTTGAGACCAAACATCCCCGTTGTGTTAGTCAGCCACAGATATGTTTTGTACCTAAAAAAACTCGTACACACCATACGAAGCAGGTAAAACGCCGAATCGCCGCTGACATAATCTTGATGCAATGTTACACCGGAGAAAGAAGCATTTCTGTTTCATGTGCAGGGAATGTAACATTCAAGTACTGTCCCAAGAGATCAGCCATTCTAACTGTTTTTGTGGTTTTCCTCAGTTCAGCCAAATAAAAGACAATATACTCGTAGTTCCTCACATTAGGTTAGGGCCACTTCCTTCCCCATCCCTTACGATTCGTTATTCACTAGCCTCCCTACCATTCTACACTATACAGTGTGCGCTGCTGAAATATCAATCAATCAATAATAAATAAATAAATAAATAAGTAAATAAATAAATAAATAAACCAACTCTGTGAAGAGCAAAAACTGGAACTGAAAATTTAATTCTGCATTCACAACACCAACAAATGCACTTTTATACTCGCATATACAAATAGAATCTTATATCGCTCCTGCATGTTTAGGTGTCAAGCTGTCCTATTGGAGCACCATACCAAGATTTAAAACTTACTAAAATATAATAATTACACAAATAATTCATATTGTATTACTGTTATATAACATGAATTTAATATATATTCACATACAATAGATTACACAAACAATTCATATTATATTACTGTAATATAATATGAATTACTCGTGTAATCTATTGTATTTTAGTAAGTTTTAAATCTTGGTGTGGTGCTCCCTGAGGATGGCTTGTCACCACCATGATGTAAGATTCGATTTGAACATCCGAGTATGAAAGTGCATTTGTTGGTGTCATGAATGAAGAATTTAATTCAATCAAAACGCAGAATTTAAATAATGTCACAGTGAGTGGAGCTGAAAGTTCATAGGGCCTGCTATCCCAAACAATTGCTGAAAACAACACGACTGCGAACAAAGTTCCACAATCATCCCAGTATGTGTTGGATTTTCATTTTGTAGATGTGACTCCTCGGACTATGACGACATTCTACGGGATGTAGAAGATCATTCAGACTCCAAGCCAACGCTCTCAGAGTGTTTAACAACTGACAGCTCTCCAACTGCTAGTGGCGGAATACGATGTTTTCCTGTCTACATAGGAGGCAGTGCCAACAGCAGCGGCTGTTCAACTGTAGCGGCACCAAGGTTGGGTCAAATGTACATTACACTAAAATTAGCTCTATCTTGATAAATTTGTGTCTGAATAGAGCACAATAACAAGCAATCGACTTCACATCTAGCCATACGTGTCATTCAGTTCCATTCTTCAATGTTCCAACAGGTTGCAGCCCAATATAATAATAAAAGAATCTTCTTCTCTAACAAATGGATTGACCAATCAGATCCCGCTGCATGATGCAGCCCAACACCAACAGATCTTATGCTCCTCTTTCGCCAAAAGTGATGAATAACTCCGAGATTGAGTTCGCGCTGACGTATGGAACGCGGTGCTGACATGAAACACACAGAGACATAACTTTGTGTTCGGACCATTTAAGACAGCCAGACATCAACATTAAACAGTAAAGGCCATTGGAACTGTAAAACTAATATTGGTCCATCCTGTGAACAAATCATGGCAACACAAATCTTTGTTTTACACCCCAAGAGCATGCACATGCACATCAGATTTTTGGGCCACATATTTTACCTGGTAATGGGCCTATATACAAGACTGTATGGATTGGACAGAGAATTCTTGTTAACCACAGCCTCTTCTGCAGGACAAACAATTGAAACCACAATTGCTGGTCATGATGGTTGGAGGTTTGCAGCAGGTTTGTAACCCTCCCCCCAGGAAAAAAAAAAATTGTTTGTCATATACACAAGAACTGTTGGACAGATATTATGATAATGGGCAGGGTTTAAAATTAGGGCCAACAGCTTGATAGATCACCACAATTAAATGTTGTAGCTTGGAATATAAGGTGGCTAAGTCAAGCAGACAGACAAGTAAAAGAGGAAATTAGTATACTGAAATCTGATGTGGACATGAATAAAGAGACTAGCAAAAGAGTGGAAAGGAGAAAGGATCTGAAATTATTCAATATTACACTATATAGGGCATTGAATTTCTTACACAATGATCTTAATATATTCAAAATCAAGAACAAAAAACACTGCTACAACTGTATCAGTGGTAGAATAATTTATTAATGAATAAGGATTGCAAGAGGCTATATGAACACATGAAATGGGGAAAGACAACTGAAAGTTACAGAATTCTCTAAATTACTACATACATTAGACATCTCTTCAATTACACCAACTACATGCACATTTTTTAATTATTTCATGTCTACACCATGTGCATTTTGTTGATATATTTGAAGAGATGTCTAATATATGAAAATGCACTGAATGGAATACTTCAAAATTACTACAGACATATTTCAATAATTACAAAAACAGTCTCACCTATAATATGTAAATGATACTTTAATATTCATCTCCTGAGTGAGGATAGTAAAACCAGATTACACTGTCAACGTGAGGATGACTACATAGATACCTCCATAATAGGTCTACGCATAAAATATGGAACGAGAGGACTTGAAAGAGAAGATTTTAAAATCTTTCTTGCCACTTTAAACAGAACGTAAGAGAACTACAAGTCTCTGACTATGGATGATAGTACAGCTTCAATAACGGGCAATAAAATACAAGTTTAAGCTCATTTAAAGATGATCAGTCTGAAAGGATGCGATGTCACACAGCGTGGCTGAAATTTACAGGTGTGTCAGACAAATGCACCATCTCAATCATCATACAGCATGGTGCCACCAACTTGTTTCACATTTCTTAATTAATACTGGGCCTGATGAAATATAAAAACAGATATGCAATTGCCAAAATATACACTGAAAAAACTACAAACAGAATATTGGTGTCAGTACAATTACAGTATTCAATATGATGTTCACCGCACCCAAACATATGAATCTAATATTACAAAGAAACATTTAAACAAACCAGAACAGATATTGCACATGTTAACTACATTTCCAAAGATACAGGACCAAATTGTTACAAATATTAATGGCCAAATCTCAAGAAATGGACTTAAGAAATGACAAAAGGTAAAGTTGTCCCTGTGCTTACCATGAAGGCACATAGAGGTAGTGGAGGTACAGCTCCATTCACTCTTAACCTCATGCTAGATGAAGATGAGTAGTCAGCCCCTTGCCCCAGCTACTTTACCCCTGGGAACAGTCCACAGTACCCATTGAATAGCAGCTGGCTACAAGGGCCAGATAGCCGGTGTGGGCATTTTGGAGACAACAGAAATCTCTTGTCCCTGCTGGAATCGAACCCCGGACTGTACAGCCCATAGTCTAATCACTATACCGACTGAGTTACCACACTCGTGGTTTTATTAGGTACGAACAGTTTTCTAAAGGTAGCTCAGCACCGGCTGTGGTCACAGTTACATAAACAATCAAAAACCAACCATGAATATAGCTTGTATATTAATGCTGGTGTAGACACATCTTAAAGCACTTGACACTTGACAAGAGTCTTAAAAGTAAGGGTTTCAATGGGTTACCCACAGCTCCAAATTGAAGTTGTACAAACACTCAGCACAGATATATTCATCACTATACATAACAGCACTATTAAATATAGTTAGAAAACACTTAATCACACAGATGGAGATTACCTCTGCAAACACTGTCTCTAATATTTATAGTGGAGCAGCCATAGAAGAATGGCATAGCTAAGTAGGAACTGACTTTTCACTACACATGGGGATAATAAATATATTATCCTTCTGAAGACTGACCCTCATCTATACCATATATATATATATATATATGGTGTTCCATGTATCGTACGCTATGCTTCAGATTTTATTTTATGAGAAATTTGTAGGAAAAAAAATATCAATACAAGTGTTACAGTTTTATGAGCTTTAATGTTTTGCAGTATAATCTTAGTAATTAAGCAACTTAATGCACAAATTCTTGTTTTATAATAAGTTTATTATAAAACAAGAATTTGTGCATTAAGTTGGTTAATTACTAAGTGTTTTATGAGCATTTCAATGTATGGACATGGCTGTAACTAAAGCTTTTACAGTGCACATGTTTTATTATACTGTATAAATTAAAGCAGTTATGTGTCTCATAACACCAAACACGAAAGGCATCCACCAAATCTTAACCTCTTGCACAACATGTGTCCTACCAGAATGACAAACAAAGGCAGCAATTAGAACAAAATACAGAAGCGCGGGCACCGAGTGACCCGTGTATTTCGACAGTGATCAATCTTTTGTGCAGCCCTTATTTTGTGCATCTAGTGGCCCCACACCTCGAACAAAGTGCAGCATCCTGCTGACAAGTATGATTTCAAAGTCACCTGGTTGCATAAAATAAGGGCGCAGGTACCTAAACCTTAATGTGGTCAAAGCCTCACAATTAGAAAGAACATGTGAGGCCATTTCAGGGGCCTGCTTGCATCTCTTACACTCGGGACTGTTTACCAGCTCCAGTTAAAACAGGTGCTCTTGCAAATGACATAGGCAGCAATTAAGTCTTACCATACTGTACAAACCAAATCAAAAGCAACATGTAAGACAATATCACAAAATAAAGACATACATTTTTACTTATGTTACTGTCGAGTTTAGCAAGTTTAGAGGGTTAAACTACAAGAGAGAAGAAAAAAGTCAGTTTTGATCAGATAGTATCAAAGAAGGTGTATTGTCAGTTATGTTACACCAGTCATGTACCCAATGACTTCCATTGTTGTGCACACATATAGTTCTGCATATGTCAAAGAGGTTTACAAAGGAGTAGCATTTGCCAGGTGTTGAAGTAAGCAAGAAGGGGTTGATTAGAAATGATACAAGTGATAACACACAAAATCTTGAAATATTAAAATGCTTGTAGCAACATAACAGTTGATAAAGAGGCATATGTTGACCCAGCATTTTTACTCACAATGACTCACATGATAACAGCCTGAAGTTTTGCGTACCTTATGAAGACCACCCTGTATGTGTATAGGGTGTATATAGTACACACATACACACAATTCCTATCTCACGCAGAACACATTCCATGTCAATTATAAAGTCTAGTAATTTAAGCTGTTTAGGCAGTCTTTGTGTGCAGGAAGAATCATAGTGAACAAACAAATACAGTGTCAGGAAAATGTACAGATTTTGCAGACAACCAATTTGGGTACAGACAAGCTAACTATACGTGGTGCACTCACTGTTCTATAATGCAACATTAAAATGTAATTTATAAATGTCTAGTAATAAACCTATGTTATGTCTTTCAAAGGTATCCCACGAGATACAAAAAAACCACGACAAACAACCTGATTACATAACAAGTTAAATATTCTAATTAGATGGGCTATATATGTATCATACATGACAAAGTTACAAGGAAATTATTCAAATTTCAACATATATGTGAGACGATAACGTAAATGCCCATCAACAATCCCAGTGAGGGTACATGACTTAAACCTTGTGAAGTAATGACAACATCGCTGTTACCATATGGCCGTGAGAACTGGACACCAAACAGAAGCAACACAAGGAAAAGTGAAGGGGCAAAGACAAACTGCTTGTTACACTGTCTGAGAGTAAAGAGCAACTTCACTACCTGCAGCGATAACACAGCACAAGGGTAAATGACTGAAGGTTGCAAGAATAGTTGGCACATCATCTCTTATGAATGTATCCAAATACAGCAGTTTGAAATAAAAACATACATATGCAAGTATGAAATGAAGTCAGACCTTTCAAATGTGCAGATAATGTGGAATTTTGGGGTCACATCTGTTTGAATAATGGGTGAGAACTGTGACTAACATCCGAAATTACAGCAATGGATGCAAGTGCAACTAACATGATTTGGTGTTTATCCACTCATCAAGTTTCTTCTTGCAGATGACCGTTACTGTGATGGGTGTGTACAGTGTCCTCGGACATGCATCTGGGGTTTGTATTCCATCAGCACACAGAGCAGTTACACTGAAGAAATGCCCCTGCTGACACAAGTATCCACAATGAATGATGAAAATGGCTATCTGTATAGTGCAGTAAATGTGATATACGAGAAGTCAAAAATGTTCACAGTTCTCCTCAGGGAGAGTTAGCATTCTTGTTTGCTCCTTGAAATTTTTTAGTGTTTTATTTAACAATGCTGTAAATTGCAAAAGTTATACACACTCAACATCAGACATTCAAAATATGATTACAGGCACTGGTGGAAGGGTAATGACAGGGAAGACCAAATTATTTGAAGAAAAACCTATCCCAGTGCCACTTTGTCCACCACAAATCCCATATGGACTGCCCTGCCCTGGGGTCAAAGCCAGTCGTAATGGCTGAATAAGTACGAAAATTGTTAATATCCAAAAAGATATGTGATGCTTACACATATGCTGTACTACATTTTGCAATATATGTATGCATATATATATATATATATATATATACACACACACACACACACACACACATGAATGTACATTCACACACAGAGATCATAACGTTTACTTTTACATTTATCAACATAACTGATGTAAGTAATGTATGGAAAAAATTCAGTACATCTATTTTCAAAAATTTGTAAGACATTTGTCATAAAATTGCTAAATGTCTGTATGGGCCTTGCAGTAATAGGAAGATAAGCATTCTGAGTTTAAATGAAAAGTGCTTTATGATTAAGTATAACATAACTTTCCTAAGGGGGTGAACCATCATACCTATATCAAAATATACAATATATTTGACTGCAACACAGAAGAGATTATTAGGCATGTGCAGATTGAATCTAATTAATGATTTAAAAATGCCAGCTAAGTTTTTAAAAGTTATCTACTAATTGTGTGTCAATAGCAGCATATATATTTTGGACCACACGTAGCACAATTTGATGACTTCATGGTGAAGTAGACTACATTCAGACACAGAAGTTGGAACACATTTTGAAACTACTGAATAACTGGAATTCATGCAATCATTATGTAGTCTGTCTTACAACAGATCCATAGCCACTTCCAAAGCAAGGTCTGCACAGAGTGCACTCTAGTGATTCTTCTCTCTATTTCCAATATCCTCTCATTTCCTTAAAGTCATTCAGTAGCTGATTACATCTTCTTCCCCTTCTTCCCATCCCTTCTATCTTTTCTTGAATAAAATGTTCTAGAAGGCAGTTCCTACCCAAGATGCGACCAATCCAGATAGCCTTCCATCGTTTTATTGCTTGTAGGATATTCTACTCCTCCTTGATTCGTAATACTTCTTCATTTCTCACACTGTCAGGCTAACTGATCTCCAGCACCATATTTCAAAACTTTTCAGTTATTTCTGATCTTTACAAAATGTCCACGTTCCAACACCATACAAAGCTCTGCTCCAAATATAGCATCTTAGTAGTTTTTTCCTTAAACTTAAAACAAATTTGCTGGTGAAAAGATTATTCTTCTTGTTGAATGATGCTGGAATTATGCAGATGTAAATCAGAGAGTAATAACAACCATGTTCCAAGGATGCAGGAGAAACTTTATGAAATACTACATAACCAAGCATCAATTACAATTTAATTCTGTCAAAAACATATCACAAAGTATTCAGTGAAAAAGACTGTTATGACCGACTGGTCTTACCCAACTTACAATTATCCATGTAAAGATCTTGAGACCATTCATATGAGCTACTTTGGTACTGTTATTAAATTCTAAGATCTCACCTCAACCTGATGTTCTACTGCCTTGAGTTGTATTAGCACAGATGTTTCCTGTAATTTCAGGACCTGCAGTAACCTTCACTGTATCTCATGTGACTTCACCGTTTATATATTTGATAACTTCCAATGGTTACCAAACACAGATTATTTGTTCTTGAGGACCAATATGCCAGAGTTTGAGCGAGTGAAGGACCACTTGCTTCCATCAGAAGGGTGCCGTGCTTACGCCTGTCAATGTTCCCATTATTCTACTTCCATTATGAAAGATGTGAAAAGTGTACCTGTGCTGTCGTGGATCTGCAGAAGTCACTCAAGTCAGTCTTTAGGATCACTGTAAATCTCTACAACAGATGTCCAAACCTCATATACTTGACTGAACAAATAAGTCCATGTGGAAATGATAAATAAATGTCATGAATCTCCCTCAATATGATTACTGAATACATTACCATATAACCTAAGACTTAAAACTTCCACAGTGAATAATGGTGACAAAACGTCTCTAATTATTTTTTCTACTACCCAAATCGGTGCTTTAAACCATGCATAGTAACACTCCCATATCATGGGACACCACTCAATAACACCTTTTTCTAATGTCTGATAAAGGAACTACAAACATGTTGTATGTTAGCAAGGACAATTGCTAAATGTAAGCTTGTATTTTAATTTTATGTTTGCAAATTGTTTTAAAATTTTTCAACTTACCTGCCTCCATGTTGTTTGTTTCTGATTTTCATGTAGGTTGTTTCTGTAAAATGTTCAATTTCATTAAAATATTTTTTTTTGGAACAATACCTTTTTGTGTTCTTCAAGTAAAATTGTTGAACACATTCTGTAATTAATTAATTTGATTTCCATTTTATTGTCTAGCCAATCACTGTCTCAGATGTGCTCACCTGCTAAGAGAGGACACTTTCTGTAGGAAGAGCAAGGACATAAGAGAATTTCTCCTTCATGATATCACAACAAATATTCTGTTTTCACGTCACATAAACATTTTATTGATATAAATGTCCATCATTATATTAGGTGGGCATGAGAAAACACCTCTTTATTTACAACCTAACATACACATACTGTATCAGTATTTAGAAAGAACTTTATTCCAGAACAACAAAAATGGTAAAGAATTACTCCTCTTCTGTAATGTACTATTAAACACATCGAAGCCATTTAGACGTAATTTCTCTAGGTAAAAATCAATGGTTACTGCTGGCAGGAAAAGTGGGTACACTGCCTTGGGTACCATGTTACTGAAAGACCTTGCCTATTAAAGAAATCAAACATAATAAAATATTAATTTCTCTACAAAATTCTTTAACAGCAAATATTTCACAACCCTATAATGCTTAAATATACACTCTTAACAACCTGCCACAGCAGTACCAGAACGACTTCCATAAGTACTAAATGACTGGATTTTATCCATTCTGTTGGAACATTTCTGTTGTCATGAGTCATTTCTTTTGTTGAAAAATGCACACAGCATACTTACGAAAGAAGCAAAGCAAAACAAAAGCAACCCTGTACAGGCCCAGACAGGCCCTAAGGGTTCCCAGAGGTTCAGGCCCCAAGATTTCCAGATAATAAGCACATGAAGGTGGTAAGGTTGTCAGCCCTATGCACCAGTTGCCTTTACCCCCCAGGAGATATTCCTAGTACTCGTTTCTCTTACAGGCTGAGTACACCCCAGGGCCATCATGCAGCCAGAAGGATTAAGTCAATGAAAAATTCCAGTGACACCATCAGGAATCAAACCCATGACCTTCCAGCTGGTAGTGCACGTACCAGACAGAAGGATGACCTAAAATCTAAAGCAACCCCCTTTTCAAAGACAAAGAGAATAACAACGTGCTTGTGTGAGCAAAAAAAAAAAAAAAAAAAAAAAAAAAAGGATGGGGCAAATGTAGCACTCACCCCAATCACAGTTCATTTAGGGGTACAAAATTAAAACAAGCATGAAGTTAGGGCACATTAAATACATGGTATACAAACTTTTTGTCATTTCATTTGTACCTTTACTAATGCATGTGCTATTAACATTTACAATCAATACACTAAATAAGAGATCAAGGAATGTTATCATTCTTTTGGGTGGCAGGAAGGTTGGGGGGGGGGGGGCAGTAATTTTGCCTGGGTGGGTGTTGGGGTTTGGCAAATGACTTTAAAAAAATCTCCTTTTTGGGTTAGTATGTTGCGAAAAAAAAAAAACTTTATT
>Ga0131853_10024683_pt1 | contig 10839 bp, 8 predicted proteins | sample TergutLab28metaG_FD_92764 | JGI IMG/M metagenome (GOLD analysis project Ga0131853, IMG submission 92764) | Labiotermes labralis P1 segment gut microbial communities from Petit-Saut dam, French Guiana - Lab288 P1 (version 2) (version 2) | ecosystem: Host-associated > Arthropoda: Insects >... | reverse complement strand
GCGGTTACAGTTTTTAGTACTCCTGATGATGGGTGCTGTGACACCCGAAACATGTAGAGTGACTTTGCAGTAAATAAATATCTGCATATTGTTGCATCTGGTTGGATTTTTATTAACATTGAAATATGCGTTTTTTAATGAAGTATGCGCATCGTACCACGTAGGCCCACAAAATATTTCACGATGAAGTTTTAAGGACACATTTCTGGACCTGAGACGCAGAAGGGTGTAAGTCCAGTTTCGTATTTGATATAATGCATTATTATTATTTAGATCAGTGTGTGACGTATTGCTGTTTAATTCTTGGTCCAGCTACGGTGGGACGGTACTCGGGCTTACCTCATCTGCGTCTGAGAGAGCTTTAAATTATAAGAAAAATGACGTACTGTCTCAGATACGATAACAACACTTTCAAAGATGGTAAAAAAAATTTGACTTACACCGTTGTACTTCTCACAAGCTGGTTATTTAGAGAGAAATGTGTGCTTCGTGTGATGATAAACTTTGCAATTGTCCGGTTTACACGGAAAAAAATCTTCACCGCTAACGACGCGAATTTGGTAATCACCGTGTGGTAGATTAGTTATGGACAGGTGGGGAGTTTTCCAGAAAAACGACGCATTTCATTAATTTGTTGGGATTCATTTTTGTGATTGAATCCCCATTATCACACCTAATCGAAATAGATCGGTATGTCTGACGAATAGTAGAAATTGACGTACGCGTGAGACCTCCCTGTTGCGCATGCATTTTATTCACCTTATGCAAAGAAGGCGTATTGAAAAGGGATTAGCATTTAAAAGGGAACGCAGATATTGGAACTGGGACGGCTCAAACAGGGGCGTGGATAACCTATACCAAGATTGTGCAAAGCATGTGGCCCAAATATAACGGTGCCCATTAACTCATCGGAACAAATTATTGTTTTTACACTAACTGAACAACATCCACTATCCGGGTAAATTCGAAAGTATTCACGGGAACTGAAACAAGAAAAGTGTTTACATATAGAGCTGAATTTAGAAATCAAGTATGTATATGCGAGTTGTCATGAAAATTGTCCATATACGTTATGGGTATGACTGAGTCCATCGGCATGTTTTTCATAGCGGCCCAAAATTCCTGGGCCCAAACTAAGTTACCCTTTGTTTATGCCTGTACATAATTCTCTGTTCTCCCTTGGTAGCTTCTATCTGGACAAGTAGACAAACCAACGTTATTCCTGTTGTCATTCAAAGCAGTGAACTCGCATATCTTGGAAGTTAACTCGAGTGAAATCCCTGAATACAAATAGCAGGTACAGTCGCGCGCTGTTCGTAGTGGGACATTATCAGCTGAAGTGAATCCCTTCAGCAGAATTTGTGAAGAAAGTGAGACACGTAAACGTGTTTTTCCAAGTCAAAACTTTCCACGACATAAACGGTGACTGGGTATGGTAGGTAATGCACTGTGTCAATTTCTTACCTCATTTCCTTTTTCGTCACATAGTGTTCCTACAGATCGCTGAATATTCAGGACAAAAAAATAATATATAATCCACATTTTGCAATGTAAACCAACGAAATGCACACTTTTCAAATTAATATTTTAATTCAATTTTTGACGTCTTCTATACATTTCGAACCTCACGGGTTCATCCTCAGGAAGAGTGTTGTATTCGCAGTTTCTAGTATTATATGTTTACATGCATTGGTGTAAGAAGCCTAGCAGGTGGAAGAGTGCGTTCGATGCTAAGGTCTAGGAAGTGGAAGTCTACCACACCAGTGCATATAAACATACCATACAAAAACTGCGAATACAACTGTCTTCCTGACGATGGACCCATGAAGTTCGAAACATATAGAAGACGTAAAAAATTAAATTACACTGTTACTTTGAAAAGTGTGCATTATGTTGGTTTATGTTGCAAAATTATATCACAATGTACGGTACAAAAATCATGAAATGTTATTCACAGTAGTAAATTTGACTCTTTCATTATCGGTGGTCTGCCTAACTGCATGTTTCGGCTTTTAACACCATCATGTTCTATAAAATTAATCGAATGACAGCAGGAGTTCTGATAACCTACTACTACTACTACAACCACCACCACCACCACCGTATTTTTTGAATATTTAATTTTATTGTAAGTACTTTATAAGTACACACATACGTTGGGACCTCAGCTATTTGAAGCTGACTTTTTGTGGTATAGTGTGCCAATTACGCCTATGAAAATCGGTGAATTTTTCTAAAGAGTTTGTATAAGGAATCTAAAAGCTTGCACGGATGGACGTATTGATGCAATAAGCCTCACTTGTTTTTTCTTTTATTTTCATTAACTTACTACGAGCTTTCTCCGAGATTTATCTCTTTTCCGGTCGTGTAGCTTTTCCTCTGTTTCTGGGTCCAAACAGGATGCTGACTTGGGAAGTCAAGTATTTTCTCTCCAAACAATTCCTCCACTGTAATCTGTAGGTCTCAAAACTGTTTACAGTTCGGTGATCTCTCATTTTCTTCGTAATTGCTTCAGTGTGCAAATATTCGCTTCTTGAACCACCTGCAAGAGTTCTGATAATTTTATCTGAACTTTCACTCTTTCCATACTATTTTTATTGTCGATGTTTCCGTTACCAATCTGCATTCGACCGCCACGGTCTGTTGTGTGTGTTGAAAGTCTACGGGCAAGTTTCAGATATAAAGGTTTCCTATTGGCGTAAAAAAGGCCTCCGCATATTGCGTTGCGGGGGAGGGGCCCAAGGGTCAGGGACCTGTTTCGAAACTTACAGAATACCAAATTTATTTTTAGGTTCTTCCGGAATGGATGCCGTTCTGTCTGACAGAGGCAGTACTTTGAAAGATATGGGATTAACGTCGCTCAGAATTACAGACATTCTCCGAAACGTCTAGTCGCGGAGAGGGGGATGGTTTCGCCTTACCGGTTATATTCGCCACCGGTGTCTCCATTATATACCACTATATACTCAAAAAAAATGTGATTCTAAATTTATTTCACAATGGTGTTTCAAATTCAGAGGTTCCAGTTTAGAATTAGTTGGGAATGCTATGAAAATAATGAATAGGTAAGGTTTTGGAAGAAGAACGTCGTCAGCTCCTTAAGGATATATCCGAATATTGGTCTGTAGTGACGAAAAAACTGCTGTGAACCAGAGTCACTGTACCCTGAATCTGACAGGGATTCATTCAATCTGTGTATCTTCCGAATACAATTCTATATCTGTAATTTTGTGCCAAATTTTTCGGCGAATTCTCTGTGAACTGAGTGTGCAGAGAACCCAGATTTCTCGGACTGCAGACCAATGCAGTATGCAAGACGCAGTACTGCGAATGGATGGGTAACTCAAAGTGTCATGTCGAAAGTGTAATTTGCAATACAGATGGGGAATAAAGCAAAACAAGGGATATAGTGAAAATCGGCGTCGTAGTAATTGAAGAGCTGAGTTCTTACTGTGTAGATAGGTTTTTTTTTCGGAGGAGCATTTTTAAAACGTGTACTGAAATATTAGCCTATCAGTGAATCTTTTTTGAAAACAATTATCGAAAGAGGAATCTGCCTTGTGTCTCCTAAATGTTCGCATTGCTATGTATCAATCATACCCGTTGTTCCTGCCTGTATTACAGTGTGACTGAATTTTATTTCGATTCCTTTTATTATTATTATTATTATTATTAAGAATTTTTAGGTCATGCCACTGCTACTGCTACAGCTACCAGTTACTACTACTACTACTGCTGCTGCTGCTGCTAATACTACTACTGCTACTACTACCTCCACCACCACCACAACAATTATCGATTTTTCGGTTTTATACTTCTTTAATACTGATTTTTAAGCGGGCGGACACTTTCAGGTTCAAGTTGCAAGACACGCTGTGTCATTTATGATTTTGTTTGCTGGGCTTATTGATTTGAGTTGCCAGCAGTCTGGGAACGAAACGAAATTAAAGTCCGTGACGTCGATAGGTGGGAGTCAATGCGGTGCTTGTCAGAGCGTAGCGACGTCAACCCTTCTCTTCTCTCTTCTCTCTTCCTCGTCTCTCTTCTTCTTCTCTCTTCTCTTCTTCTCTCTTCTCTTCTTCGTCTCTCTTCTCTTCATCTTCTTACTTCTTTTCTTCTCTCTTCTCCTCCCTTCTCTTCTTTCATACCCTGCACCTTATGCGATGATGTCGAATACCATAAGGATAGCATAATAAATTACTAGGGCTTGTACGTCAGGCTCTTGAGCTGTATTCTATCAGTTAATTTTTTCGGCAAAATTACCCTGAATGTAAGGCTGAATAACGTGAGTGAATCTGCATCAGATTTATCTAAGAACTTGATGTACTTCATTAATTTTTTATATTATCAACGCTTTCACTGCTTTGATTTTTTGCATAACGTTGCGTAGAAACATGAAAGTGTATGATGTGGGACAAATCTGGGAACATTCATAGTTTCTTTGGAGGAAGTGAGGAAATCCACAAACCAATTTAGGATACAGAAGCCAGCCTTCAGGTTGAACAAACTTTCTAAGACAGCAACCCCGGAGTCACACAAGGGGTACGCTCACGGTCAGTGAAAATATTCCTTTCCTTCACTGAGCTGCGCCTGTTCGTAACACCCCGTGCCGTGAACATGATCGCTACTGCCGACGCGGCTGTTCAACTACAGCGCAGATTAAAGGATGACTGTTTACTGAAGCGCGCCTATTCCTCTGGTGTGAATCGGACTTAATGGACCGTGTAGCCTGTTTACAATTATGTCAGTGACTGCCGTATTAGAGATCTTCAGTTGTGGGTTGTTGCGCGGTGTAGGTTGATTTTTTCCCGACCTTTCGGCCCAGCATATCGATCCCACTTCAACGGCCAAGATTTCTTCTTGGGTGTCTTTGACTCTTAAAAATGGGACTTCAGTAATATGAGTGGTTGGCATAGGAATGTTGTATTGGTTTGTTTGTCTCAACATTAGATTGTCGTAGTTAAATTTGTGAAGTAAAAGGTAAATTTGTTCCTATCTGCGCCATGACCTCATACAGGGGATCCCCGTAGCCTGTCCCTGTGTTGCTGATTACCGCGCCTGTTTTAGCGTACGGCATAACTCCACTTACCGTTGGTTATCCTTAACTCCAATTGTCCTGATCGGCTTGGCGCTTCGGGTAAATTTGTCGATAATTCTACAAAACTAGCTTGCCTTGAAATTACTGGTTAATGAGACCAAGTATAACACAGTGTTATGGCTTCTAGAACTTCAATTCAGACGTGGTCGAAAGGTTTAAACGCAGGTACATACTGTAAATAGTAACAGCCGAGCTTCAAACTGCCAGTGTAACCTATTTTCCAAGAAAAATCCAATTAACCGGATATTTTGCATGTCCGGATGGCCCGCCGTCTCAATTAATCCGTATAAGTGGTGTTCTACTGTACAACGTTATTCAGAATGATTGTCGGGGTCATACACAGTACATTCGAGATGCAACCCCATGTGATTTCTTTCTGTGGAATTACGTCAAGGATCAGGTTTATGTTCCTCCTCTTACCACAAGTACCCCGTAACTGAAGGTACGAATCAGAACCGCCATTGAAACCATCACCACTGACATGCTACAAACAGTTTGGAACGAGCTCGATTATCGTGTTGATGTTTGTAGAATCACAAAAGGTGCACACACGGAGCACCTGTAAGGTATGTAACAAAAACCAGGAGCGTTTTTCTATTAAATAAAAAAACACATGTACTCCTATCTCAAGTGTATTGTGTATGACAAGTTGTTAAAACCCTGACAATCATTTTGAATAACTCTGTACTTCTAAAGGCAATGCGATCAGAACTTCGGCACCATACCATTCATAGCCGCTGCAAGCTAAGTGACACCAGTAAGCGTTATCGTTTGTTACAGGAACACGTGTCAAAACACCAAGCGAAACCTAAGGAACCAACTGATGATGAACGAGAACTTTCGAAACATGTCGAATGTAGTGCAAAATCTACAACAAATGTGATGATAATATTAGACGGCGAACAGTGACTATTTTTTTTCAACACCACAAGATTTTGCCGGTTAAAAAAAGGACATAAGGGTTTATAGCATAACGATTCTAGGTTTCTTGCTCTCATCTATTTAATCATCTAAAAAACCATAGGAATTGCGGAAAACATGCATTGGACATAAGATATATGTTCCATCGTTTCCCCAAAACTTCGTTGTAATAAATATTCAGCGACTTACTCGAGATCTAAGCTCGGGATGTGGGCAAAAATTGGCTTTATATAGGTCTTCGTTTCAAGTGTTTATACTGCAGTGAAATTCGCATCGGCGTTAATGAGAATCCGCCAAGTAGCGCATCGGTCATTAAGGGTAAACGGGACAAAACCAAATTTACTTAACATCCCAAGTGTTGACCCCAGTACCAAACTCTCGTTGAACAGCTCCGCAAATGGATGCGCGGATGGACACAAATATACTACCGTGCTTACACTTTCAGCAACCGTTGTATTAACCAACCTAAGTTTTCAGCCCGTGAGAGAAAGCATGGTGCTAGTAGCGGGCCGTAATGAGATAAGGGTATTGCGAAGCGAAGGAGGGAAAGCATGGCGCTAGTTGCCGTCTGGCATGATAGGAGGGGGCACTGACGGTGAGGCACGGCGCTTCCAGCGTTACGTCGTAATAGGAAGGAAAAATGACGGTAAGATTCGTCTACGAAACGATGCAGACACATTTACAAGAACCTGAAGTGAGAGAGAAGGGAAAAACAGTATTTGGCTTTTTTTCTACATGCACAGTTAGGTTTGTACTTGAAGCCTTCCGACTTGTAAAACGTTCTTTTTTCTAACCACCAACCCACCTGAACAGTTCGTATTTCAGCTGTTGTCTACAACACGTCTCAAGAATTGTTGGTGGCCCAGTCGCCTTCCGCTCTGGCAGTCTAGATCTCCATGTCAGTTGGTAACTGGCGTCCACAAGTATCTTAAAAACTTCGTAAATATTTTTTTCTGAGCCTAGTCTGGACTTAGAATACCGGTGTTGCCATGTCTGTAACTTGTATGTTCGAATGTTCCATAGACAACTGATTATATTAATACACCTCTTGGAATCATTGTGTAAATTCCGTACATTTCTTGCACAAGGTACGTACTATAAAAATCCGTATTGCGGAAAGCTTGCCTCTACGGAGTTATGCCATGTCATCTTAATACTGACAAGATATCTGCGAAATTTGGTGTTCAGGAATTTGCCTTAAAACTTTCAGGACAAATGTTACTTTTATTCGTGTTGGTCCAATCTCATGTCTATTACCTTGAAGTCTGAGACGTTAGGTAACATTCGCCTCAGATACCACTTAGTATCAACAACAGCCTGACGTATTATTAAAATTTGCTAGGTGTGTTGTTCGGATGTGAAATGCGGTCTTGTATTTAAAGGAAGAACAGGGGGCACTAACGCTACGAGAAGCAGGGTATTGGTTAGAATGTGGGAAGGAACAGTACTACTAAGGAATTTCGGTGGGGAAACATCTTCAGAAGCAGTCACCAGGAGGACTATAAAGAAGGTGGAAAGACTAGATGAAGACGGACCTTACGGAAAGTTGTGTGAGTTGGAGGTGGATGTAAATGAATGGCGATCGTCTGCAAGAGCTTTTGCACGAGTGTGTGGATCGTTCGGGTTCTGGTATGAGAGAAGTAAGTTAGGTTGCGCATAATAATATCGCGTGAACAGTATAAATGTTTACAGCTGTTCTTGGGTATTGACAAAGAGTTATGTGCAGGCATCTTCCATATGTACTGTTGTGGAGTAGAATCTTTCTATCTTCAGTGATGTTATACCGCGTAACATTCCAGAAGGGCGAAGGCCTCAACGATACCGCTAAGGAAGCCTGACATCTCGCATGATGAAACATTTCCCATAAGTCCCCGCAACCAAACTTGCATTCATGTGAGGGGGGGGGGGATGAGGTGAAGATCCACACTTTCTAAACCTTGTATGTCGGTTCCATTTAACATTGTGGCAGGTTTGTCTCTGGGGAAGAAACTGCCGGTACCTATTGGCTAGAGACTGGGTAAGCCCTAGACGGGTCTGGAGCCTGTGACAAGCAGAATGATTACTGCTTCTAACGGGAATAAACCCGCGAACATCCAGCATGCCTCGAGTCGTTTTATGAACTCTGTATCCTGGCTGACTAGCATTCATCTAGGGCCTCTCCGGAAACTTTGTATGCGAGAGACTGACGGGTAACGTGAATGTCTGTCCCATCCTGGAGGGCGGCAGTTCAGAAAATGTCAAACTTTCAATGCTTCACGGACCAGAACGGGCGTCATGGCTGCACGGTGCATTTATACTGGGGGATTACAAATGCCATGGAGTGCTTTATTCAGAAGGGACAGTAATAAAGGGTGTGTGGGCCTGTAGGGATATACAGTATATGGAAAGTTCATAGCCTAAGCTTACGCCGTATACCAATCTTACATGCATGTTTCCAAATTTACTTACGTTCTATTGCTATCTATCTATCTGTCTGTCTGTCTGCCTGCCTGTCTGTCTATCTCTCTATCTGTCTGTCTGTCTGGTGTTGCACCGGTTACTGTCAATAGTTGTCGGTTTAGAGCGTCGTCGTCGATTAAAATCCTCTGCTTCATAAACCTCTCAACTTCATTTTCCTACTCTATTTCGGGTCGTCCTCGTCGTCGTCTTCGTCCCGATGATCAGATAATTTTTCGCCCATCTGTTATCTTCCATGCATGCCACATGTCCATGCCATTTCAACATGTTTTCCATTCTTTCCAGGATTGTTTGTGTTACCCGCATTTTTCTCTGATGATTTCTTTTCTCACTTTTGTTGGTCTGGATTCCTTGCAGCTCTTCTTAAAAAATCCACTGACGTTGTATTTATGAATGTTAAATGTATTGTCTTAGTTGCCGTGAGGAATTTCGAAGCAACAAGACAATTGTACTTCTTATGTTGCAGAATATTTCTTTCAGTGCCAGTGCCCTTTCACATTTATTAAAATTTGTACCACAGAAGCCGGGATCCTGTATTGGTGTAGTGGGGACTAAAAGACCCGGGGTTTAAATCCCGGCAGTGGCAAGACGTTTCCTCTTCTCTAAATGGCCCAGATCGGCTGTAGGGCCCACCCAACCTCCTGTGCAATGGCTACTAGGATTCTTTCCCTGGAGTACAGCGGACGGGGCGTGATATACACCAATCCATCTAGCGCCGAGATTAGGAATGAGCAGAGCTGAACCTCTTCTCCACTTGTATGCCTTCCTGACAACAACTGGGATAATTTTACCTCTTTATAATTTACACAGTGACGAACGTGAGTTCCATAAAAACAAAATTTTTTAACCAGCTGAATGACCTTTAGCTATCCCCCTGTCATGCTTCTCCTTCCCGTAAAGTTAAGAAAATAATTAACCCTTTGAAGTCTACAACTGCTGTGCATTGTATATGAAGATTCAGTTCTTACCTCACAGAGAACACTGCTGACGTCAGAAAGCTAATGCGAAATACAGTGGCATTAAAGTGGACGGTAGGATATAGAATCCACTAGGCTTTAAAGTGTTAATCAGAATATACTGGTCCAAGCAAGGAACACTACAGGATCTTATTCAGTGTGCCATTCGTGAGTAAGTAAAATTGCATTACTCACTTAAAAATCACACTAAACTTCGTTTTTATTTCCGGTGTTAATAGCTCTCAAAATATTTCCAGTGCTTCTTAACCAACATGGGTACTTGGGTACTTATACGTAGTCTTTATGAGTATTCAGCTTGATAAAAAAATAAGCAGCTTTTATGTTACGCTGAAGTTTGTTATCGTGTTGCCAAAGGCTATCCCTAGGGTGCCATCCTGTGTTAAATCGAGTTACATGATAATTTATACACACTGTGCTCAACGAAGATACTTTTTAACAGTGTACCTTCATTTCCCCACAGGAAAACTTTTGAGGCTCTCCGACGTCGCTCTTGTGTGCGCTGTAAATTGTCCCGTGTTTCTCGTTCAGCACTTTGTCAACAAACGTTTCCAGTACTGTAATCGCTTTCGCAAAACTGCGAAAAGTTATTATTAACTTCGTCATGTCTGTCCGTATGGAACAACTCGGCTCCCTCTGGACCGATTTTCATGACATTTGATATTTTTTGTATTTATCGAAATCTGTCGAGAAATTTCAAGTTTCATTAAAATCTGACAAGAATAACGGGTACTTTATGTCAAGACCGATATACATTTTTTATCATACGAGGATCTCGCTCAGTTCGTCTTGCATCAGCAGTGTTTCGGAGTTGTAGGGAAAATTAAAACACACTTTTTGTGTTCAATAACGTTTTGTTTTTCGAAAATCGTGCCGTTTATGAGATAATGTGGGAAAATATTGTACAACTGAACAGGCAACAGATTACAAAATGGCGCATGCGCATTGCATGCTGGATACATAAGGCTACCAACACACAGTCAGAATATGCAATACTTTTTGTTTTCTACTGCAACAATGGTTGCAAAAAACGCTCCTCAACGTTATGCTTTCCTTTACACATACGAGTATTATAAAGCAGCAGTCCGACAATTGCCCGGAGGAAGCCTGGAAGACATTTTAAGCACAATCGATATCAGTGGCCTTCTAAAATCGTGCCAAAATCAACCCGATTGTGAAAACTGTTAAAAATTACTGAATTTAGGACGCCAACTCCCCAAGATGTTTGGAAAAAAGGCAGTAACATTTCTAAAACTAACTAGATTCGCAATTGTTTTACATTAGCCATGACAAAAAAAAATGGTTGTCATCATACATAGTCTTAAAATACCAAAAATTAAGAAAATTTTACTATATGAAATGAAATTTTTTGTACCAAATTACAGCTGC
>Ga0131853_10024681_pt1 | contig 10839 bp, 9 predicted proteins | sample TergutLab28metaG_FD_92764 | JGI IMG/M metagenome (GOLD analysis project Ga0131853, IMG submission 92764) | Labiotermes labralis P1 segment gut microbial communities from Petit-Saut dam, French Guiana - Lab288 P1 (version 2) (version 2) | ecosystem: Host-associated > Arthropoda: Insects >... | reverse complement strand
TTTTTTTTTTATCTTTTTTTTTTTTTTTTTGAAATTGGAAATTTTTTGAAAAAAAGTTTGAAGAAAAATAAAATAACATTTTTGTTTTGTAAACCCCCCCCCCCCCCCCTGAAAATTCTGCTGTTTGTGAGATAATGTGGAAAAATATTGCAGAGCCTGGCAGGCCACAGTTGATAATATGGGATGTGTGCATTTCATGCTGGATACCTAAGGCTACGGACACATGCTCAGAATATGTAGTGCTTATTGCTTTTCCACTGCAATAATGGTTGCACAAATGTGCCTGAATGTTACATTATATGTACATTGCTTGCCTTTTCCCCCCACCCCCCTTGCTTACCCCATCAGCACAGAAAGTCGACTCTAGTCGACATGCATTGTTGTGCTGAGAAAATCTGATGTCTACTAAAGTCGTCACCCAAGAACATACAAAGTAATGTATGGCCATTTAAATCACAGGTCTCTGCAGAGAACATTGGGTACTCAATTCTGGAGTACAGTAGTTGAGTAAATGCATTGGTTTCCACGTCATAATTGAATCCCACACCACAGTTTTTAACTTTGTGAATGTGCATTTGTAAGGTATACATTGATTGGTTTCAGTTTTTGCAGTTGTAATGCACATTTTCAGTTTATTTTTGTGTAATTATTCATTTGTTGAAAATCTTGCAGCACAAGTTGGGAATGGCTGCTCAGACTTATTTAAGTTTTGAACATTTTACAGTCCATCAATGTCTACATCTTACAACTTCTCGGGAATATATTTCCCTTATCAAACCTTTGATTTCCAGTTTAAGTATGGAACGTCTTCCTGTCTTTTGCTCCAATAAACATATTAGGTGTGTCCTCAAATGGAGAAAACTGGTTCTCACGTCTGACAGAGAAATAACTATGAGACAGTTATACTTCTGATACACAGCAAAATTCTTTGGATCTGGTGTCTGATAATTCAGAAATGCCAATAATCTGGCTCATGATGAAAGCAGTTCCAAGACTGGAAGTTTTGCTTTTTACCAGAAAAACCTTCATCAATGAAAGAGGCAGATCTCAAGAATATGTTTGAAAAGGCCTCCAAGAATGCCCATACATAAACTGTTGTATCTCCTGACCCCCATGTCTCCTACTCCATCAACTTCTTCAGCTGTGAGATTCCAGCACACACAGAAGAGCACCCTGATGGCCCTGAACCAGCAGATGAAGGAGATATAAATAGACTACTCCTCTGATTAGTTGTACAGACCAAGTATAGGAACAGTAACAAAATATTGCCTCTAACAGTTAGGTACTGTCTGATGAATAACCTTGAATATTTGATAGTTTATCTAGTGTCCGGTCATTTGCGAGTTGGATCACAAAGTTTTTGGTATTTGGGGTCTAGCAAACTTGAGTGCCAAATTGTTATCTCCCCTCCCTTTATTATTTTATGCTGCAATAAAATTGTTGGGCAGAAAGAGAGCAACTTCCAACAAATTGAGCAGTGATTTCCGGAAACATCCATATCATAACTTTAAGTAGGTCAACAGACAGGAATATGAACACAAACTCATATGAAGAGCAGTTTTGTGAGTCTGTTAAAAGAAATAGCACAGGATGCTGAAATTTGAAATGAAAGTGAAGAAATTGCACTCCCCCTGCACCCCATTTTGGATATGCACAGTGCACTATATATATATATCAGTTCCAGTTATTTTATTTGGTGAATGGTTTGCAGGTTTTCATTCTGTGACCTTGCTGGTGCTGAAAGTGCCAAAAAAACCCATAATGTTGGTGAACGATTGAAAGAATCTCAAAATATAAACACATCGCTCCTTGTTCTTGGAAGATGTCTAATGGCAATCAGGTAGAGTTGCTTGTACATTACATATCTTTATTGTCCGTGGGTTGATTTCCAGAATTTATAACCATAGTATATATGTAGTAAACAGTGAATGGATATCTGATGTGTGCATGGATGGTGGCTTGTTTGGACAAAATATGTTTTAATTCGTCAGAGTGATAGTAACTCAAATTCAGGTTTTATGTTAAGTTTTAAATGAATAGTGAAAAGGGCCCCCCCCCCCCCCAACCCTTTTGGAGGAATTCAAAATACATAAAAAGTTAACAGCTGATAAACTCATAAATTACAATCCTGAAATTTTTAGCAGAAAATTATTGCCTTAAATATAGTAAAAGATGTGTGGGGGGTGGGGGGGGATATTGAAGGTCTCACAACTTAATCATCTGTCCTTGTGCCTTTAGAGTTCTCATATTTAATACTATGGACTTTTTTATATTTGAGGTTCAATAATTTGGCTGTAAAAAATGACTGGTCTGTGTATGGCTTAAAGCATTTTAAAGGATAGTAAGGATGGTTAGTTCTTCTCATGATTTCCTTCATTGGTAAGGTTACTATGACAGAATGAATATAAGATCTTTGCAGAACAGCAATAAGCACAAATGGTTAACATCACTAAATGTTTGTTTCTTTCATTAATTCAATCCATACATGAAAACTGTAAAGGAAAACAGTTTGATTTTAACCCTGATCTGTGACATACCTGGTCACAAGACTAAGTGCATCGCTACTGTTTATAGTCTTTTTGCACATTTAGGAAATTTGATGACCATGAAGAAAACCTCTCCCATATTAAGAAGAATGGATATGTGTTTCTGTTTTGCATAGAATGCCCCTGAACTACAGACTAATGAAATTGTAAATGTAATGGCAAAAAAATTACTGTACTTACCATCTAACATTGTGTTTTTGTTGGATTAATTATGAAGAATCAGAGTAATAAGATTCTATTTGGACATTGTATTAAAATAAACTTGGCAGAATTTGACCTGAGACACTATGACAGTTTTTAAATGGATGTTCCGAAGTGGTTCATCACATTTGCCTATTGTAGAAGTTATCTTTGCAGCATATGTATAAAGTTACTTAATGGGACTTCAGATGCTAGATAACTGCAGTATCCTTAATGTTTGTACTCTCAGACACCCATTGTGCCATATTCTGATATGACAGTAATTGTTTCTACTACCAATCATTAAATATCTATGAGCATTCTTTTAATAAACCAACTAGATGCACTAATTTCTCAAATTTATTTTTGGAATAAAACTCTACATGTTTCAGACAGTTCCTCTGTCCACCATGAGGAATTTTACACTGTACACACAGCAATGGTATATGTCATATAGGTTTGCTGACAGCTTGCGAGCAGGATCAGGATGGAACTCAGTTCCGTCCTGATCCTGCTCGCAAGCTGTCAGCAAACCTGTGTGACATATACCATTGCTGTGTGTACAGTGAAAGACTCCTGATGGTGGACAGAGGAACTGTATGAAACATGTAGAATTTTTATTCCAAAAATAAATTTGAGAAATTAGTGCATCTAGTTGGTTTATTATAAGAATTTATCACGATGCACAGTCACATGAACATCAAAATCTATGAGCATGTTCATTGTTTGTTTTCTTTTTTTACCCTTTTCTTTGAATCTGATGGGGAAATAAGTAATTATTTTTTTCCTAGGGATAACCAAGTGAACAAATGCGAGAACTTGGCTCCATTTAGAGATTCAAAGCTCACAAGACTGTTTCAGAGGGCATTAACTGGTAGAGAATCCCTTGCAATGATTGTGAATGTGAACCCCTCACCATTGCTCCGTGAAGAAACTCTCAATGTCTTGACATTTTCAGCTGTAGCAAAACAGGTATTTATATTTCTCATTTTTTAACCTAGGTATGTGCCTAATCATCTATGTGCATTAGTTGTATGTATAATACCTAAATTTTTCCAGCTTAGGGTGGACCATGTCATGCCCCCATTTGAAATAAATACAGCTTAATGACAATTCTCCAAAGCTCATATCTACGTATTTTCATCATATGGGAAGCAGATGTGTAGCTTATATTGTACTTGAGGATAGGATTTGATTTTCAGAGAAATGATGCCACCTTCCTTCACCACATTGTCTTCTTTGTCTTTTTCTGTCTAAACTTTTCAAATAATTTTAGAGAAATGTTTCCAAACAATGACTAGAATTTATCAGAGTTACTATTTTTTAAATACCAGCTTTGTCTCTAGCAAGATCATTCCAGCAATTTCACTATGCTTGAATGTTCAAATAACACTACAGATTTATTTGGGGGTAACCTTACCCAGTGCTTCAATTGGTGAAATTGGATTTCTCCAGAATATTTGTAATCAAATGTGAATACATCATATCATAATGCAGAAGATTTTATTCCAAATATTCACTACCCCAAACACCTCAAATCTGATATGCATGAAGTAAAATACGTCTGTGAATTATTTACTATTCCTAGCCTTGTTGAGTAGATTGAAACACATAAATGATGATGGGCTTTCTGAGTTTTCAGATTTTTGTATTGATCTATGAGCTTTTGCCATATATGCTATTGACCCACAGAAAATCCATTTCAATCAAATTTTTATAGTCCAGTACGTAAATTTACTGAACAGTATCATAGTTAAGAGCGTCTCCTTGTATTCTTTATTAGTCTTGTATATTATATGTGTCCATGAGCAAAGCTATTGCTGGAATGCACCCTGATTTGATTTTGCTACATAACTTTTGAATTGTAGTTCATAGAAACCTAAGTTGCATTAGTGTACTTGCCAGGCACAAAATTTCTGTTGGTATGAAACTGTTTTAATCCTGTAACAATTGATGTTTACTTGTATTGTTCCTGTTATACAGTAAGTACCAATCATTCATCTGGTGCTTATTGATGTTTATAAAATAATTGACTTATAGCTGCTTGTTTTAATTACATTTTTAATTATGGTGTCCTTGTAGATAATCTCTGTGCCAGCCAGACATAAGCGTCTTCCCAGATCATCATCTTTCTTCCAGTATGTCTCCAAGAGCTCAACCCTTGTATCAAGTGGTACTTTTGAAGGTATGTATTTAGAATGAGAAAATTTGGCATACAGAAAAAGAGGACCTTTGAAAATGGGACCAATAGATTGTCCCTAAACATCAGCAACAAATTGCTATTCTATGCTGTAAAAATTTCCTAACCCCATGAAAAAAACTGAGTCCTGAATCATTTACTACATGGACTTTTTTTGAATTTCTGATGTAAAAAAAAATTTGAAAGAGTTAAGAGAAATACTGTCTTTCAGGGACAGAATCAGTGCCTGTCTGGCTAAAATTGTGGTCAACACATAATCTGTTGGGCTTGATTGGCAAATCTGTTCTAAGCATCCAGGCTATCTGATTGTCAATAAGTATTACACAAATGTACGTCAGCACAATCCACATGTAAACATCCACATGTAAACACTATGGGATCCCAAAGTAGACAAAGCATCTGGTAAAGTAAGTGTAGGGGCCTGAAGATGACTAATATCTAGTCGAAACATGTAGCCATACTATAGAATAAATAGATTGTGCTGACATACGTTTGTGTAATACTTATTGAAGACACTATAATTACAGTAAAACATTAATGTAAAATTTTATAGATTGTGCTGATGTACGTTTGTGTAATACTTATTGATTTTCAAGCACATCGTGTTGCCTTCATTCAGAATTATCTGATTGTGTTTTAACCATGTGTTGCCTGAGGCCTGGCACTAAACTTGTCCTGAAAAGTAGTGTTTTGTTGATAGTTTATTATTTTTTAACAGGAGAAAGTGCACAAGGTAATGAAGTAAATGGTTCTGAATGTGGTTGGTCAGTGCTAGGAAGTTTATATAAAATTGTACTGCGTAAAATGGCATATTCTGAAACTTGTACAGATAAAACTGCTGACAAGATATCCCATGTGTTTTCTTCAACACTAAGTACAATCCTGATTGCAGATATGCAGTGATATCCCCAATTGTAGTGAACAGATGACTTGCTGGCTGTTGGTTCAGGGGTTAAAATTAAATCCAGTAAGAGGGAAAGTACTGTGTGTACACCATCAAACATTTGTCAGTTTTATAAATGTCTACAGTGCCTGTAGGTGTGTAAGTTCTTCCATCAGAAGTGTTTGTTTGAAGAATTGTAATGCTGCCTTGGGATATCTAAGGTGACTCAGCCAGTGGCTATGCTCTGCTGACTGGCTAGAGACATCAGCTGGCAAGTTACCTCTTTAAATGACATCCCCATTGGGCTCAGATCACTAGATATATTTATTCAGTGTGCTGTCATACACATCACAATTAAACTGTGAAGGTACTAGTTTTGGCCTAGTTATGGGCCATTATCAGACCTGTGTATAAGAGCATGTGAAAGAAACTAATTTCATTCACATGTTCTTATAGGCTGAAAGGAGTTATCTTGGAAGTTTGTTTTGTGCGTGACGGCATACTGAATAAATATATCTATTGGTAAGTTGTCTAGTGACTAATATGTACAAGGTGTGTCTAAAACGTTCGGTGAATGGTATCAGAAAACAAACAAAATGGAAGAAACAAACAAATTAAATTTAGTGGCCTTCAAAATAATCGCCATCCTTCACAACACACTTTTGGCAACGTTCATAAAGCTTCTGGAAACTGTTAGCAAAGGCCTCTTCAGGAATCGATTACAGAACCGCCGTCACACGTTCTTGGATTGCCGCCATTGGATTGTTTACCCAAATCTTCGCAGACGATATTGTGCACTGTGTCCTTGCTAATGCCCAGTTCCTCTGCCATCAATCGTAAAGTAACTTGCCGATCTTGTGCCAGCATTTGTCGCACTCGCTCAATCATGTCTGGGGTTCTGCTTGTCGACGTCCAACCCGAACGTGCCTCATCCTCAATTGTTTCCTTCCGGCCGTGAAAGCGTTTGAACCAGTCATAAACATATTTTCTGCTCATGGCTTCCGTCCCGTACACTTGCACCAACATTTCATGCATCTCCTTCACCATTTTCCCTAATTTGTAGCAGAGCTTGATGTTCACTCATTGCTCCATTGCACTGTGACCTTACCTCTCACACTGACTTCATTTGATTGCCTGCAGTGGGTTTACCCTGACAGTCACGTTTACTCTACGCTGTGTGGCACTTCTCGATGTACCTCTGGATAGCCATGTGCATTTGTGTGCATCTGGCCCATGTTGCCATTGAGATATCGGACCATTCACCAAATTTTTTAGGCACGCCTTGTGTGTGTGTGTGTGTCAGCTACATAATTTCCCATATGCTTGGCTAAAAGTCTCTCCTCACAGTTCATGGTTCATGATAATATGTAAACTTGCTCATATAGTTATCACTGTTATCTTTATAGGAGATTCAGCTACTTCATCATATTCAAACGGCACAGATAATCAGCATCTGCGCAGTCAAATTGAAGTAAGAAACTTCATCTCAATACTGAAGTAGTATCTGTAATATGTAATGTATAGTTTAACTTTGACGTTTCATATGATTTTTGCTGTTGCACTTTGTATCCAGTGCTTCCATGCCCTCATTCAATTACGTTTGAAATTGTTGCTTGAACAAAAATGGTGTATTTATCTTGGTAAATACAGCTAACATTTGTGATGCAATCAAATGTCTTTCAAATTGAATTTTTTTTGTCATAACATCACATACCTTGTATTCAATATTTTCTCCTCCAGATTAGTCTTCTTGGGACCTTATGCACCAAACCCAATAATTACACCACTGATCGAAGCATTTTGGAAGGTGCATGGTTTGAAACTGGGCAGGTGCATCCCATGATTTTGCTTGAATCTTGTTTATATCATTAAATCAATTCTGTTGAACAGAAACTTGAGTTTTGGGGCAAGAGAGATGTCAAGTGGTGCTAACTGGTGTGGAAAAACACTGAAACTTGAAGATCCTGGCCATTGTCCATTTGTCTGCTCCTCCCTGAGCCAGCAGGGCACAGATTTGGCAGAAATTTTATGCATATTTAGATTGTCATTCAGAATGCTCTGAACTACCCCAATGAAATACAGAGTGTGTTAGGAACTTCACAGATAGTAATTCTTCTGTTTTTGAAGACAGATGATTTCACTCAATCCACATTTTCAAGTGTTCTCATCAGTGGATGTCCCAGACATTCAGCACCTTCGGCATATGTCATATTGCTTTGATTTTATACAGCCACACAAAAGCTTGCATTCTCTGCATTATCTGCTCTCCAGTAGAGCTACTGTTAACACCTTGAAAGTTTCTGTGGCATTTAAAGCTAAATTTGATACAGATATGCTGTTGTTTCACTTCCGCCATTTGCTAAAACACCAAAATCACAAGTGGAACAAGACAGTCTTGTACTTAACAACCACACATTCTGCAGACTTATTCTGAGCAAGCAATGATTCAGCAGACTACTGTGTTTACACCTAGCAATAGAAAAATGTGCTGGAATAAAGAAAGACATCTCGCAGTCAGTCCAGAAACTATTTGATCACACCATGTACATGAGGATAATTCAAATGCAAACAGCACATTTATTCAGAAATGCATGTGAAGGTTAAATAAAAGCAGGTAATTTCTACTGATTTGTTGTTGTTGTTGTGGTGGTGGTGTCCTACCCTTTTTTTGTAGGTAAATCAATACTATTTCTGGAAATACTTGTTTTATAGGAGCAGTGAACTGCAAAATATTCTGTAAAGAATATGTGTATGTGATGAGTACAGCATCAATTTTATTCACAATATTGACACTATGAATAGATATGTGACAATGAAAAATGTACCTTAAAGTTATTCACGTCTGTGCATTTTTAAACAATTCACACAATAAAGCCAACAAATGCACTGGTGTTAAAATTATATTTTTTACACCAAAACATAAATTTGACCTCCTGATATGAACCATTGTAAACACTTATAAAACCACAACCTCTACATCTTACGGACCAGCTCATTTTATAATATCTACAAACATTTTATGTACAAATTTTAATGTATTTAATAATCCATCTTTGTTTTTATGTAGATTTTATTAATGGTCAGTAACTGTCTGAAGATGATCAAAATAGAACGAAACATATCGGAATTATGACAGATTGGTGTAAAAAATATAATTTTAATATCAGTGCATCTTTTTTTATGAAAATTGTCTGTATATAACACCTTTCTGACATGCTGTAATTTTGTTTTTGGTTTGCTTATTCTTGTTTCAATTTAATTTTTTTTTTTTTTAATTTGTGTAATGTAAGTATGGGTCCCTTTAGTAGACTGGTTACAAGTAGTTTTGTTTTGCAGGCCCTTGTAAATGAAATTGGTGAACTGAAAAAACAGTTGACAGTGGAACGCGAAACGAAACTGGCAAGAGAAATTGAAGTAAGACGGGAGGTGTGTGATTACTTCTCCAATTTGAGGAGCAGAGAACAAGCGGAGTGCAGGTGAGTAATGTGTTTTGCAGTTATCTGTGTTGAGAGTTTTATAGTTACGATGAGCCCTCTACCGGGACTTTTGCCCTCTGCACACCGCAACATAAGTTTTATTAGCTGCCTGTTTTTGTGGAACCGTAGTTACCTTCAGTTCAAAATATGTGGCAATGCATGGTAGTAAGCTTTTCCCATTAAGTTTGCATTACTGCAAGTTTGAACATGATGGCATTGCAGTTCATTTTATTACAAAGCATACAAGCCACTTTCTGCCACTGAACTCGCATTATTGTAAATTTAGACTTCACAATACTGTGGCTGTGAAATTAGTGAAAATTCAGACTTTGCTATTCTGTGCTTCTTGCACTTGTGCAAGGCATCTTAGCATTTCTGCAAGGTGTGTTAGCAGCCTTTTCCCAGAGAAAGTCGCTGTGCTGCGAGTTCAGGTTAGGCCGCACAGCAGCTGCCACACTTAGGCAACTGTTAAAAAGAATTCAATGACATTTGGCACTTTTCCCATATATTTGTATATGCATATACATGTATACACACACACACACCAAAATATAAGACAAGTATTTCTTCCCATGTCTTCAGCTTCATCTTAAAAATTTGTTGATTTGTAATCACAATAATAAATGTGTGCTGTGTACGTATATTTCCTGTCAACTGAAGATTGTAAGGACGGGGGTGTCTTATGTTTGGATGTGTGTGTGTGTGTATGTGGAATCAACTCTTGGAAATGACAATTTGTCATTTGTATGTAACATGCATTTTTTGGATATTGTGGGTTGCAATTCCTACCTTCGAAATGGAATCCATGGGAGTTACAAATGTGCATCTCAATTTATAGGTCTTTATTGGAAGGAATACAACTTCAGTATGAACAAATGAGTGACTGGAGACAGAAGAAGTTGGAAGATTACTATCAAAATCAACAAAAAAGAAAACGGCGCTGTGTTGAGGACATCTCTGAAGATGGGGACAGTACATTGGAGGCATGTTTAGCATTGATCATTATCATAGAAATTAATTAAGGCAACTTTTTTTAATTCCTTGTTTGTTACAGTCTGTCCAGAGACATTTAGTAACCGTTGTATCGATAGCACCAAAGGCATGTAGGAGATACTTCCAGTGAAGTTCTCCCTTCTATTCTCAATCGCAAGGATTGATGTTGTCTCAGGTGAATGTTTCTGAGTTAGTAAACGATTAGGGACAAGGTCAGTAGGATACAGTATCTTAAGTCTGCGAGTTCCGAATTGCTCTTTAAATATTATATTTGCTAGGTTGTTGGGGTGAGTGTCAAGTCGTTTTCGGTATTTTGCACTGAATTTTCATGCTTCTTGTTTGACCGTTGGTATTTGTAGATCACTTTTGATTATAGTATTAGGAACATACCATGGAGCATCTGTTATTATGCGTAGCACTTTTGACTGGAATCGCTCTAGTATCTCTAGGTTTGAGTTCGATGCAGTTCCCCATAGTTGGATTCCGTAGGTCCAGACTGGTTTTAGGATTACTTTATAGACTAGAAGTTTGTTTTCAAGTGATAACTGGGATTTGCGACCG
>Ga0131853_10024679_pt1 | contig 10840 bp, 10 predicted proteins | sample TergutLab28metaG_FD_92764 | JGI IMG/M metagenome (GOLD analysis project Ga0131853, IMG submission 92764) | Labiotermes labralis P1 segment gut microbial communities from Petit-Saut dam, French Guiana - Lab288 P1 (version 2) (version 2) | ecosystem: Host-associated > Arthropoda: Insects >... | reverse complement strand
GCCTCCTCATTCATGAGGTTTCTAGATCACACACAACGACGCATCACAGTCGGTAGGACTCCTCTGGACGAGTGATCAGCTCGTCGCAGAGACCTCTACCTGACAACACACAACACTCACAACGGACAAACGTCCATGCCCCCGGTGGGATTCGAACCCACAATATCAGCAGGCGAGCGGCCGCAGACCTACGCCTTAGACCGCGCGGCCAGTGGGACCGGCACCAATATATTTACAATGTAATAAAATATGATAAAATACAACAGTGATATTCACTGTGTAATATTAATGTCCACAGCTGTACTCAGTCTGAGCGACTGAGAATAGCTTCTTTAAGTGGTCCACGAGACTAGGTGCTTTCTTGCCTGAAGACGTAAGCAGGGGAAGCTTGCGAAACGTTGTACTCCATTAAAAACTGGATGATGGCCGAAACAGAAAGAAGATCACTTCAGTAAGTTGTATACCGTCGTCACAGCCCTGCAGAGTTGAATACACAATTCCACTTTCAGTTTTTCATTGTTTCTCCATCAAAATTAAAGCAGAACACAGCGCACACCGTCACCATGCTGGAGTTTGACAAGTATCCCTGTCCACGCCATGAAGGCGTATGGGGGAGTAGAGGTATAGCTCGAAACTTCTTAATCTCGGCACTAGATGGAGGTGGCAAGTGACCTTCACGCCCTGGCCATTTCACTCCCTGGGGAAAAGCTCCCTGTGCGTGATCTGGAAACCTCAACAATGATGCCGTCTAGGCCCGAGTTAAAGACCGTTGCGCCAAAGAGAAGATAAAAAGTATAAATCATGAAGCTCCTCATAATGTAATTTTCTCCAACCTCCTGTTAGGTTTCTTTCAGCCCCATTTTTTTTCTCCAGCACTTAGCAACGCATTACTGCAATTTTCACAAAGTACGCAACACTATTTCCAAGGTAGAGGGATTCCCCCAGCCGCTAAGCTGATCAAGAAATTCCCTACTTTTATGGACGATTTATTACCATGTTTACAGAAGTCCTCGGCTGACCAAGTTGAATGCCGTCGACACCTTCACCTGCTAATTCTCTGCGATCCTTCCCATCTACATCACAGTTCCTCTAATGGTCTTTCTCACACAGGTCACCCGACAAATATTTTTAAACGACCCGCACCTCCATTATACGAAATGTAATTACGTATTACATAGACACAACACGGTGTGGTCGTTGGCTAAGTTTCTTACCGTATTTTAATTTCGTTTTAACCGAGTGGTATACAGCATTGGAGATTAGTATGAATGTGAACGGTAAGTAATAATAATAATAATAATAAACTGCAAATGGACTGTGGCCCGGTGGCAGTGGTTGTAATGCATGTACATTACTATGAAATAAGGATCTAAGAAATTTAAGTCGGGAGGGCTACATGAGAAGCATGCAGTAGCAACTTGGAGTCTTGGGAACCATCTCAGCATTCGCTTTTGGACACGGCAACCAAGAAAAACCTGTGCCGAGTTGGCCGGTCACAGGATCTTCAGGATACTGACTTCTAGCCAGCAAATAAGGAAGTAGATGTCTAGAGAGGACCGGTTTGGAGCTATTTTAACGCACTACCTCGCTATTCGGAGGTACTGTAAAGCATGAATCAGAATAGCCCATGATCTGACCTAGACTCGAACGGGTGCCCACCGAATACAAACCTAAAATTTTATCGCTACCCTAAACTGCTCGGCAGGTGGGACGAACTTGTGCCACTTTTTCATGACACAGAAGGATGTGTGTAAATTTAACAACAGGAGGGGCACATCCGTGACCCGTCCCTTCCCTTCATTCAAAGCAGACAAAAAAAAAAAAGAGACTAAAAACGTCAAGAAGGACTAGAGAACAGAAGCAGCAAGTTTTTGTTCGTTTCATAGTTCACAATTGGATAATGAAGTCCCGCTGACTGGGTACCAGTGTGTGGGCTGAATGGACTTCCTCCCCTTCGCACAAAACACATACCCTTGGCAAGAACCACCCTCCTGTAAGAACCCTCAGTGGACCACTTCCAGTCCTATCATTGTTGTGATTGTATATGGTCGGCGCCATCTATAATCTGAGCTAAGTACCCAAGCTATGACGGAAAAGAGCGTGGCAGCATGCAGAGGCAACGAATGATCTTTTCATTGCCTGTTCCTTCGTGATGGAGACCACTGTACAAGCAGTTGTGGGCCGGACTTCGGAGTCCAAAAACGTGTGTTTCTAGAGAGGAGTAATTGTACGTATGAGGTGATACCTCTGTAATTACTTTTCATAAAATTAAGTAACTTACTCCAGCAAGGACTTTATTGTAAAACTGTGGGATATGAATAATCTTTTTTTTTATGTGATAATGTGAACATTAACGAATCGAAATGAACAACAATTAAGAATATTTGAAAGGAAGATATTAAGGAAAATTTTTGGCCCAGTACAAGACGAAAATTGAATTTGGAGAATCAGAAAGAACCACGAACTGAATGAACTCATAGGAAGTGCAGACACAGTAAAATTTATAAAAAGTAGAAGAATGATGCGGATGGATGGAGGGAGAATGCCTGGAAGAATATTAGAATGGAAGCCAATGGGTAGGAGAATCAGAGGAAGACCAAGGAAAAGATGGATTGAAGACGTTGAAGAAGATATCCAGACGATGGAATAAGAGGGTGGAAAAAACTGAGTAAGGAAAGGACGGAATGGAAGAATCACTGAGAAGGCTAAAACCCATAGTGGGTTGTAACGCCAACAAAAGAAGAAGATGTGATAATGTGAAATACCAACTTGATGCAACGAGGTAATTTTATTGATGTATTCTTAGCTCGACATGTTTCGGGCGCATACGCCCATCATCAGAAGCATTAAATGTTGAGTTGCAGCATATGGTTTTCTGCACCGACTTTGTGGATGGATGGTGGTCTTGAGAGCCGCTGCGTAGGTCGTGTGTACGGTGCGGATGGTGCTGCAACTCAACATCTAATGCTTCTGATGATGGGCGTATGCGCCCGAAACATGTCGAGCTAAGAATACACCAATAAAATTACCTCGTTGCATCAAGTTAGCATTTCACATTATTTCATGAGGAAGATGCACGGTCAAACGACCCTCAAGTTTTTTTTTTTAATGTGTTTGTAGTTATTCAGTTGGTCAATAATTTTTGTTTTTATTGCTAGAACTGAATGCAATGCCCCAACTCCTGATCTGTGTTGATGACTACCACGGATCGTGCGAAATTTGAAGACTTAAGTCAAAGCAAAGCGCATAAAGTTTACAGATGTTAGTAAGACCACTGATACAGACACAAAGAAATCTCAGTAGGCCTACATAGTCATGCAACACAAAATCATAAAAGAAAGTCACGCGATAAGTAAACCTACTCGTACTTCGAAAATTTAGAGACAGCAGCACAAATTACACGTCGCCTATTCACCAAATATTATACAAGGTAAAGGTAAAGTTCACCCTAGAACAGGCCACGAAGGCCCAGATGGGGAGAAGATGTATAGCTCTACTCTTCCTTCAACCTCGGCGCTAGATGGGGGTGGGTGGTCAACGCCACGCCCCGACTGCTTTACCCCTGGGAAAGACCCAATACCCACTGTATAGGAGGCTGGGTGGGCCCCAGGGCCGGTCTGGACAGGTGAGGAAAATCTCGCCCCCACCGGGATCCGATCCCCGGACCGTCCAGCCCGTAGCGAGTCGTTATACTGACTGCGCTATCCCGGCTCCCTCACCAAATATTATTGTGGCCATAAAGCTACGGGACAGATGGGCGGCACGTGTAGAATGAATATTTAAAATGAGAAATACATACGGCACTTTAGTGGGGAAACCTAAATGAAGGAGACCACTTGGGGGAACTAGGCTTAAACAATATTAGGGAGTTAGAAAATATCTGCAGGACGTAACGATTGTGGTACTGACGCTCTGTTGTTATATCCTTATGCGTTTACTGAGTTCCTTGAGTTAGCGTGCTTGTTTGTTGCGATTAGACGGTCAGAAGTTTCTTCGGCCTCAGATCGTACGTCAGAGACAAAACAGTCTGCATCATGTATAAAGATTAATAACGTAAATGTATGCAGATTTTCATGTAAAGAGTCTCTTATTTTTGTCCGATTTTTAATCAAAATCGAAATATGTCTGCGAGGTTTAGTAAAATTCCAAATATAGAGTTTCACGGAAATCCGTCCAATGGGAGCCGCGCTTATTCCATACCAACGGAAGGAAGAACGAACAGACATGGCGACACTGCGTCACTCTTCGCAGCTGCTTGCGATTGCGCCTTATAAAATCAGTCTTACAGAAACTTGCTACAATTTATGACTTACTTTAAATCCCTCAGAATATGGTGTATTTATGGGGTTGTGAACATCGTAATGAAATATGAGGTTTCATGTAAGGTGGGGAATATCTGAACCAATTACCTGACCACCATGGCAGTCCCTGAAGGTCTACTCCATGACGACAGGTAGTGAGTGTTTTTGGCAAGGATCTTCTACGCGAGATTTTAGGCTTCCGCCGCTGCATGCTTGATAAAGTGCAAAATCACGGAAAAGCGAAACCTCGAGAATTTCCTACTCAATATCTGTCGAAATAAATCCAGAAAGTACACATTCGAAGTGCTATTTCATGCTGTGAAATGGACCAAAATTGCATTCTGCTTAAAAAAAAAAATTATCAGGTAACGTTTTACCAGTCCACGCCATGAAGACGTACAGGAGGAGTGGAGGTATTGCTGCACTCATTAACCTCGGCTCCGGCCGCTTTACCTCCGGGAAAGCACTCCGGTACTCACCGAATAGGAGGATGGGTGGGACTCAGAGCCGGCCTGGACGTTATGGTTGGAAGTCTCTTGCCCCTACCGTAAATCGAACCCCGGACTGTCAAGCCAGTAGTTTTGGCCACTAGACTACGCAAATTTATTGACTTACGGACGGACTGTGCCACGACTGAAGCGGTCAGTCGCCAGCCTCTCACCCCAGAGGTTCAGGTTCATCTCCAGGCTAGTTCAGTTGGGATTTGTAGTGTACAAATGTGGCAGTGGAATAGTTTTCCCCTGTCAATAACATTCTACCAATTCTTCATACTTATTCAACACTTTATCACCGACGCTGTATCCTATAATCTCAGCATCTGGCAGCGTCGTTAAATATCACACAAATAAATAATAACAATTTACGGATGCTTTATTGCATGATTCCAAACGGCCAGGTCATCAGTCATCCAGTCAGTCGAGCCTTTACAAGAACCCAACTGTCTTTCCTATTTTCCAAATGCTGTACCAGAAATATAGGCTGTAGATATAACAGCAGTAATGTAACAAATAGACTTACGTGACCAGAATTTGAACTCATCCTGAGACTGATTACACAACATATCGTCACGGCAGTTAGGCTTTCTTGTCTGTATTTGTGAACGATGCTATTCTAGATAACCCCATAGAAGCTTACAATGACGGGCTACTTAAAGAAGAACGAACGAACGGTGCCTTCAGAAGAGTGTCTACTCCGCCATTACCGCCGCTTGGCACTGTTTTCGGCTGTCTGAACTCCACCACACCAGATACCGCCAGTTTATTCTGGAGCAACAATGGAAACACATTTGCGACAGAGGAGCAGAGATTCTTATCTCACGGTCGACACAACATCTGTATCCACGTCTCTGAGAGCTGAAGTGGTGGGTAGGGCAATGTCGTTTTGCTGGAGGGACCAGTCTTGGCGGCTTACATGCACTACATGTTACGTAGTCTTGGGTTCTATTCCATTTCATGCATCAGTACAGTTACACTGTTGCCCTAAGATTTGCTGTGCTCTGTTTAACGATGTCTACGGAGTGGATATAGTTTTGGAGAAAATATGTGGCACGACAAGTCAAAATAAAAACTTGTTTATTAATGGTTATAAGAAAAGAATGTTGGAGTATACGAGTAAGTAGGCAATTGCAGAATTCAGACGAGGGGCCTATGTACATTAGTTGCGTGGCAGTAAGTAAATGTCACGTGGTAGGATTAAACCAGCCACCCTCTCTCTGTCTTCGATATGTATGTAAAAGTCTGATTGCAATGCCTTGGCACTTCACGAAGAAATGATTTGAGTCACTCTATTCGTCCGCAGACTGTACTAGAGAGGTGTGGCATTAGTCGGTTACAAGTAGCTACAGAGGACACGTCGCTGTGTGTTGTGCACTATTACCGAACACCAGCATTATTCATAGCGGGACAGTCTGACTGTGTTGGGCACTAAGATAGGCGGAAATCGTATACATTCGGCCTCAGTGAAAGGCGTTAAATTGCTTACAATGCGTGGAACTATATGCCACAAGGGGCAATAAGTGGAATAAAAATTATATACACAAGTCTATGTTTTTAGATACAGAAACGATACTGCGGCAGAAAATTCCGATTCCCTGATCTGCTCGTTCTATGACCCCACTCCTCTCACATGCCAGGCTGGCTTATAGGCTACACGCCATCTCAGATTCTGGTCGGACTATAGCGCCTGCTTTCTTTTGCGGCTTTCACAGTTTTTCTGTTACTTCTGAATATCAACAAGACAGGCAGTGTAGGTATAACGCAACACCGGGGCGCGTTCTTGCAACCATTGTCGCAGTGGAAGAGCAATAAGTATTACATAATCTGAGTGTGACTTTGTAGCCTCTGGTATCCAGCATGCGATGCGCATGCGCCATATTGTCACTGTGTCCTGTCCGACTGTACAATATTTTGCCGCATTATCTCATAAACGGCATGATTTTCTAAAGAAGAAAAAAAGTTGTTGAACATATAATTTGTTTTCATTCGTCTACAACTTTCGTCTGAAACACTTCTCATTCTAAGAATAACTGAGCTAGATGTGATCAAAAATCTATATTCATATTCATGTAAAGAACCCGTTATTCATATCAAATGTTAACGAAACGAAATTTCTCGATAGAATTTCGAAAAGTAATCAAAAATCAAATTTCATGAAAATCCATCCAGTGGAAGCCGAGTTGCTCCATGCTGACCGACGGACGGACAGACATGACGAAGCTAATAGTCGCTTTTCGCAAGTTTGCGAACGCGCCTAAAAGTGTTTCAAATGCCTGTTGCATCGTTCGCTATAGGCCTATGGTTTCTGTAGTTGGCGCACTGCTGATATCTGACTTCAAGATGAATGACCCACAAGCGACGAACGTCGGAAGGACGAGCGCCTGTACCTCCAACCGCATTCCGAATATTAAACACACTGAAGTAAGTACAAATGTAACGGAAGCATAACGCGTAGTTAAATGCAGGAATTCTAATATAAAATATTCTCGAAGTGTAAATTCTATGAAATGAAAGAAACGAATGAATCCACCGCGTTCTGTACAGCAAAAATTCTAACCAACCCACGTGGCTCTAAATCGAATTTGCTCGAAGCCTACAACAAAAAATATTAATCTAAAATCATCAAAGGTTTAGACACTTAGTAATACTTTCCGTGCGAAGTTTAGTTTCTAAAGCAGGTGACTGCTTGTTCTGTGTAATTCACAGAGATCAAGGGTTTGTTTTACCATTTTGTCTTACAACGTACGTCGTATGTAGATTATATACAACGGGTATATAAAATATTGCATTATATATACAGAGGATGCCAAAAAAAAACCTTATACACATTTTAAGAAAAGAAACTATTAAAATTGTAATACTCAATTTATACCGTTTACTGTCCTGCCTGTCGCATGGTGACGCTAGCATTCATTTGATTAACGCCATCTTTTGGGCGAACTTCAACTTCGAAAAGCAATACATAGATAACATCTCTTAAAATGTGTATACATTTTTTGGCACCCCCTCCTGTACAATGTATAAGCCGCTTATACTTATTTAATGTATCAACCAAAAATTATAAAGAAACTCTTCAACTCTGTAAGTGAATTTTTAAGATAAACCAATATAATTAGTTTCACCTCGATTATGACGTACGTAAGTTATGTTAAGCTGTCCTTTTTAAACGGATGTCGTGTTTCTAGTACAAAAATGTTAAAAGTGCATGAACCACTCTTTCGTAGCCTTGCATATGGAACGCAACTGTTAACAGAGTGTTTCACCACTACAGCATCGCTACTTATTACCCAGTGTGTCTGCAGCGAGGCAAGAGCTGTTAGTGTTTTGTGACAGCAGCAAAGCGAAATTAGTTACAGATATTCGAAAGTGCACTAAAATTACAGGGATAATTCAGCTATTATTTTAATTTCTTGGTCATTAATCATTTGAAGAACGTAATTCTTTTCTTTCTTTCTTAGTCTGATCTCTGACTACCTACTTATTGTAAGTGTAGAGGGCTACTGTTGAATCCGATCACACTCAACGAAACGCCCACACTCGGCAGGACTCCTCTGGACAAGGGAGCAGCCCGACGCAGAGACCTCTACCTGACAGTACAAACCCTCACAAGAGACATCCATGCCATCGGCGGTATTCGAACCCGCAATCCCTGCAAGCGCGCGGCCGTAGACTGCAGGGGCATCGGTATCGGCGAACATAATTGATCTGTTTAACATTTAAGACTTCGACTCCTAGCTACAAGAAAATTGGCCGCATTTTCTAAACAATGAGCAGCAAAATTAAAATGCAGTATGAAACCAAGATAACGTGTTTACCAATAAACAGGTTGTGTCACTGGGTGGGACAAACAAAGTTATCTTGGCTTCATAATAAAAATACAACTAGATGCCACACAGGCAGCAGAAAAGCAATGCAGTTGATTCTGAGAACCAAACGAAATATAAAAACAAAATATATCAGCTGAATGACGAGTTGACTGTTGAAACAGTCGGTTTAGATACTACTATGACTACTAGCACGACCACCAGTACTACAACTACTAATACTACCACTACGACCACCACCAATACTACTACTACTACTACCACCAGCAGCACCACCATCACTACTACTGCTGCTACTCTGCTACAACCACAACTACTGCTGCTACTACTACTACTACTACTACTACCACCACCACCACCACCACCACCACCACCACCACCAGTAGCACCGTCAATATTACTACTACTACCACAACCACGACCATCACTACCACCACCAATACTACTGCTGCTACTCTGCTACTACCACCACCACCACCACTACTATTACTACTACTACTACTATGCTTTCATAATAATATATGACTCAAGATTATATTATTACATGCTAATGGATTTAAGGAGCAATTAAATTAAATAAATTAAATCAAATAAGCTGTTAATAAACTATATTATTAATCAACAAGACAGGCAACGCACGTATAACGTGACACTGAGGCGCATTTGCGTAACTACTCTCGCCGTCGAAGAGCATTAAGTATTAAATGATATGGGTGTGTGTTTGTAGCCTTTGTTGTCCAGCATGCAAATCTATCTTCTCAGCGAGGCATTATACGAGTATTATCATCTGTTATTTAGCATAAATGTGCGTTTTAATTCTCACCTACATCTCCTTTCTGAAACACTTCTCACTGTGAGAAGAATTCCGCGAGATATTGTCATAATTCACACGGATCTTCATGTCAAGTACCCGCTATTCCTGTCAGATTTTAATGAAATTTGAATTTTCTCGACTTGTTTTCGAAAAATCCTCAAATATCAAATTTCATGAAAATCTTTCCAGTGGGTACCGAGTTCCATGCGGAAAGACAGGCAGACAGACGCGCACCAAACATGACGAAGCTCTCAGGCGCTTTTTGCAATTTTGCGAACGCATCTAAAAACGTTACGAGTTGACCTTCATTGCGATTTGATATAAGTTCGAGTTGCTAGAATTAATTTGAACTGTATTAGACACACAATTGGTACTGACCGTTACAAACTTATCAAACGCACAACATACTGAACAAGGTTTGATATTTGTGTGACCGTGTATCATTGATACAATGATATAACAGCCAACTAGATGCAACAATAACAAATTGTATTGATAATTACAATCAGCTAAACATGTTTCGGGCGATAATTTCGCCCATCCTCAGGAGCACTATGCTGTGTTTACAGCTTGTGGTATAATCCACCGGTGATGCTGCGTGCTGGTGACAAGGATTGCCTTGTCACCAGCAGGCAGCATCGCCGGTGCATTACACAGCCTAGTGCTCCTGAGGATGGGCGAAATTATCGCCCGAAACATGTTTAGCTGATTGTAATTATCAATAAAATTTGCTATTGTTGCATCTAATTGGCTGTTTATATCACTATACTGGACAAGGGTATGGAAAACGCTGATTTAACTGACAACTTTAAAAATGTGGACATGTGTCGTTTCTAAGTTGATTCATGTAACAAGATGACAGAGGTAAATAGTTTGAAGAAAAGGAGAAGAAAGAAAAAGAACGGTCTGAGAAATATTGATGTAAAGGACATGTTCGAAACGTGTACAAATGCCGCTTGTAAAAATAATATACTCAATGGGAAGAAAGCGGTAAAATTTAGATGAGGACGAGACGGAATGAAAGGAAAATTGAAGTCCGAGAAACACTGATTTGGCTGATAGTTTTAAAATCTATAGAACTTACGCGTGTTGTTCCTGAAATAAAAGATTAAATTAGAACGAAGACAAAAGAATGGACGAGGAGATGAACAAGAGCAGTCTGAGAGAACTGACAATCGGCACCTTCGAATGGTGCTCGTGTGTCATTTTTTAACGTCTGATTCGGTTAGACGCAAGCCGTAGGAAAGGGAGGAGGAAGAAGACTGAAAAGTCTGATAAACACTGATTAAACTAAACTAAACTAAACTCCGTGGCCTTAGTCCGCACGCGAACTATACCGACAGAGCGGCCGCCGCCGGTCGGCGAAGTTAGTGCCAACTTTTGCGGATAGAGGGGTGTCACGTGGTC
>Ga0131853_10024678_pt1 | contig 10841 bp, 5 predicted proteins | sample TergutLab28metaG_FD_92764 | JGI IMG/M metagenome (GOLD analysis project Ga0131853, IMG submission 92764) | Labiotermes labralis P1 segment gut microbial communities from Petit-Saut dam, French Guiana - Lab288 P1 (version 2) (version 2) | ecosystem: Host-associated > Arthropoda: Insects >... | reverse complement strand
ACTGGAGATAATATCTCTGAAAAAAGATTGTCGTATAATGAACTAACAGTAATGTATTGGGCTTGGAAGAACGTGAAGGCTGATTATTATGGGCTTTGCCATTATAGGAGGTATTTTAGTTTTAACTCTCAAGCTAACCAAATACCCGGTAGAGATGCTCAAATACATTTTGATTACATTAATAAAGATTTTCTAAGTCAAGTTAATATCGATGCAGATAGCCTTATTACTAAAATGAGCGGTAATGCTTTGGCACTGTGCACACCTATTGATGTACGTGATTATTGGAGCCAAAATGTTTATCATCAGCATAGAGTTTTACCACATTTTCATATTAAAGATATTGATATTTTGCTAAATGTTATCAAAGATGTTTCACCAAGATTTTATATTGCTGCGAAGCGATTCTTTAATGGGCATTTACTTTATGCTTATAATACGTTTATCATGAGAAAAGATTTATTTTTTCGCTATTGTGAATGGCTATTCCCTATTTTACAAGAATGTGAAAAACGTATTGATCTCTCTAATTATAATCTTGCCGAACTGCGTAATATTGGATACTTAGGTGAATGGTGTTTAGGAATTTTCTACACCTATATAAATACCCATGAAAATATTCAAGCTACGTTTTTTCAGCGATTATTTGTATGCAACACCGATGTGCAAGCTAAGGTCGAGCCTCGTTTTAAAGAGCAAACAACTATTGTAACGGCTTGTAGTAATGAATATGTGCCCTATTTGGCAATAATGTTACAGAGCCTTTTAGAAAATACTTCACAGGATAATCGATATGGCATCTATATTATGCATACTTATATAATAGAAGAGAATCAAAGAAGGATTAAGGCCCTGTGTCAAAATTATGCCAATGTATATATTGAGTTTTACAATATGAAGAAAGAAGTTAGCTCTTTTTCTTTTAAAAATTCAGCTTTTATTGCACATGTTACTAACGAAACTTTCTTTCGCACTTTAGCCCACAAGGTATTTAAAACTTTTACTAAAATTATTTACCTTGATATTGATATAATCATACAAACCGATGTAGCTAATTTGTATAATATTGATATAGGTAACAACCTTATGGGAGCGTGTGTAGATGTTGATTTTATAGGTGCCTATTTTTTATACGAATGGATAAAAGACTACGCTGATAATACTTTAAAGTTGAAAGAAATTTTAAAATATTTTAATGCGGGCATACTTTTACTCAATATTAAGCAGTTTAGAAAGGAATTTGGTGATTATGACTTGGCAACATTCGCGGTAAACGGTAATTATAAGTTTGTTGACCAAGATATTTTGAATATAGCATGCCAAAAAAAGGTTTCTTTTATAGATTTGGCATGGAACGTTCCAGTCTATTATCCGGATAGAGATAAAACTATAGCAAAAGCACCTTTTACTATTTATAATAAATACCTAGAGGCTAGAAGTAAGCCTAAAATAATTCATTACAGCGGCCAATTAAAACCATGGAATGACCCTACAATGGATTTTGCGGCAGAATTCTGGGAAGTAGCCCGGAAGTCACCTTTTTATGAAATTTTGCTAGCAAGAATGACTAAGCCATCAACACAGCCGGTAATATCGGCGCAGCAAATTACCGATAGAATAATTATCAAAAGACTTTTGAAGCGAATAATTAAAGCATTTTTAAAAAAAATAATCACGCCGTTTTTCCCGCCTAAATCAAAGCGTAGGCGAGAGCTAAAGAAAGTTCGTGACCGTTTACGTAGTAAAAAACGCTAATGACAGGTATTAAAATTGGAATAAATGAAAGATATAAAAATATTTGTGTCTCATCGTATCGATTTAGATAGTGAAGTAATAGATAACCCTCTTTTTGTACCGGTACGTTGCGGAGCGATGTACGATAAACGTGAAAATGACGCAACATTTAGGAGAAAATAATATGCCACCCAAAGTTTCTGTAATAATTCCTGTTTATAATACATTTCCTTTTTTGAGAGAATGCATGGATGGCATAGTGAACCAGACTTTGCAAGATATAGAGATTATCCTTATAAATGACGGCTCAACAGATGGCAGCTTAGCTATTTTGGAAGAATATAAGCAAAATGATAGTCGTATTATCATTATAAACCAAGAGAATAAAGGGGCTGGAGCTGCCCGAAATGCTGGGCTTGACATAGTACAGGGAGAGTATTTATCAATACTAGATAGTGATGATATATATGATGTTACTATGCTTGAGAAGATGTATACAAAGGCAGAGGAACTGCAGGTTGATTTTGTGGTATGTTTTTGCAAATTTTTTGATAACGCAACCAAAAATGAATGGCCGTGGGAATGGTCAGGAATGTCAATAGAGAAAAAAGTATTTTCTTTTAAAGACACCTTAAATATTTCACAAAACTTTGATTTTTTTACGGGCTCATGTTATGATAAACTATACAAAAGATCATTTATAGATAAACATAAATTGCGGTTTCAAGAGATTTCTCACTCAAATGATGGGTTTTTCGTTTTTTATACAATGTATGCAGCAGAACGTATAGCAATTCTTAAAGAATTTTTCATAAAGTATCGTATAAATAGGGTGGGTAATCTGGGGTCGACACATCATCAAGATACTCATTCATTTTATGAAATGCATAAAGCTGTAAGATATAGTTTAGTGGAACTAGGTGTGTTAGAGGTAATTAAAGAACGTTTTGCTGTTTGGTCCTTTAAGCATTGTTGGTGGGTTTTGAATGAGATTAAAACATGGCAGGCATTCTTAGAAGTTTATTCCATAATACAAAATAAGCTTATTCCTGAAAATAAAACTATTAGTGTACCTATTGATATGTTTGATGTAAAATTTCTTTATGATGAAGCGCGCGAAATTAATGAGCTTTCTGCTGCTGAATATCTATTTGTTCGGCGTAAATCTCTTAGAGTAGAATATACCAATCTTCAGGAAGAGCATAATAATTTACAAGCGGAACATATAAACTTATCTGTAACCTATAGAAATTTGCAAATGGAGTATAACAACTTATCTGCAGAGTCTAATCATCTGCAAAATGAGTACAGTAATTTGCAAAATAAATATACAAAATTATTAGGTAAAATGAGAGCACTTGTTAATTCACGTTCATATCGCGTAGGGCGTATGTTTACTTACATCCCACGTAAAATACGCTGGCTTATTCATAATCTTAAAAAGTATGGGCTAACTTTTACAGTAAAATTGGTGGGTAAGAAAATAATACGCAAGATAAAGAAATCTAGTTAACAATACCTCATTTATTATTATTACAAATGAACAATGGACGATTATTGTTATAATCATCTTTTTCGTCATCAGATAGGCCGATAAAATTAATGTTAATGAAACCAGCCTCTTCTGAAAGTTCTTGCGTTTCCTCAGTACTTAAGCCATCGTTCCCCTCAAAATATAGTGTTCCAGTACATATTTTTTTCAATTTTTGAAGGAAAAGCTTTTTATTTTTAAGATGCCCAATAACGGCAAAACAAAATACTACATCATACGATTGCTCTATATTTGTAGTAAAAACATCACTTTCCACATCAATTTGCCTAAATTTAACCGTTTTAAACTCATGAATTTTGACGATAAGATTAGCAATTTTAACTTTTTCCAAATCATATTCTAAGCCCAAAGCACTAGAATATCCCATTTTTTGAAGCTCAAGCAAGAGTCCACCAATATTACTGCCAATATCCAACACTTTTTTATTACTAATCTGCTTTTGAGTAATAGCAAATCGAGTAAGTCTTTTTTTTATATCTCGCTGTCCAATTTCTTGCGAGACAGTTAAATAAGGCAAATCAAATGTATTATAAATATAGCGATTTCTTAAAGTGTGTCTATCTTTATCTGTATAACGTCGCGTAAAAAAAGAAGAGGAAATATTATAAAGCATCTCTTTTAGGACTTCTTCAACAATATTTTTAAAATCTTGCATATCTTTTATACCAAACTTTTGACTAATAGAAATTTCTAAATTATGGAAAACACACATATTGTCCGTAAGGAAAGGAGAATCTAATCCTTTACCGGTAATATCATAACCATCAAAAAAAGAAATATTTTTGAACGAAGCCTCTGCCATACTCTCAAAATCTATTAGTTTAATACCATTTTCTTCTGAATAAAACATATTAGCTAAATGTATATCGCGATGAACAATATTTTCTGTATATAAATCAAATAGAATTTTAACAATATCAGATAAAATAGCTTTCTTTTTAGCAGAACCGTAAGTATCAATAATTAGGTCTAGGCGAAAGCGATTATCAATAAATTCATAAACGATAAAGTTTTTTCCAATCTTATATACTTTAGGAAACCAAGTATATTTTTTTAGTCTTTCTATAGCAAGTTTTTCGTTATTAAAAGCCATAATAGCGTCATTATTTGTGTCATCGAAAGTCTTTTTTACCGCCTTTCCATAAGTTCGGTGTTTTACTACTTTAAGAGAACTTCTACGAGATTTTTTTTTATCACCAATTTCTTTAAGCTCTTTACGTAAGTCTCTGTATAGAATTTCATTTAAAGATTCAGCTTTCTTGGAAGCATTTCTTCTTTTTTCTATATTCAATTTATGCCAAAACCAAAGCAATCCGTAAGGCATAAAAGCTTTAATTATCTTTTTGAATAAGCTTTTACGTGGAGGAGATGGTAGGAGTTTAGTTACAGGTGCAGATTCTGGCGTATTGGATACAGGCGAATAAAAACTGTAAAGCTCCTTTTCTAATTGCTCTCTATTTATAGGTTTTTGGCAAAGTACGTTTGTAAATTTTCGTGCTTGTAGCTCATTAATGCCATTACCAAATTGTAAAACAGCAGAAACTATTTCGGGAGTGGCATTAGCTAAATAAGGGTCGTTAATAAAAAAATCAGCTACTTCTTTTGCTATTTGCATCTTTACAATATGTATATCTTCTTCGTTATAAAAATTATTATTTATATCTCTATAATGCAACCAAAGCAAAAGCTGAAAATTACGCAACAATACGGTATAATTTAATGTTTGATTATTGCTCACTAGCCCAGCTAGCTTCCCGTTGCTTAAGGCTACATCAAGATAGAAATTTAACCAGCCCCTTTCTTTTAATGTCCTTTTAAAATTCATAGAGCTATCTACTCGGTTCATTCGACGAATGTAAGCTACAATATTAGGAAGATAAAGAATGTTTTTGGCTAAAAAGAGTGCAAAAAAGATGGGAGATTCAAATGCTCCTGCTTCATTTTTTGCATATGACAAAGCCCTTAATAACAAGCTACGTTTCCAAAAAACTTGACATGGACCCCAAAGTCTTTTACTGGCTAATACTAGAAAATCATTAATAGCTAAAGAAGTATCAAAAAAATAAGATTCTTTTACACCGTATCTTCTTACAAGTTCGTCTTTATCAGCGGCCACCACTAAATGAGCATTTTCTCCTTTAAAATCATTCTCAACAATATTGGTAAAATCAAACACAATAGCATCGGTACTATTTCCGATTGCTGTTTTATAAAGAGCATTAACAGCACTAAGCGTTATTTCATCGTCACTATCGATAAACCATAGATATTCACCACTTGCTTCTAATAAACCGGTTTGTCTGGCTACTCCTTGCCGCTTCCTTTCGGCATGCGTTATTATGCGTATACGGCTATCTTTTTTGGCATATTCTTCGGCAATAGCACGGCTACCATCGGGGCTACAGTCATCTATTAACAATATTTCCATTTCAACCATATTTTGAGCTATTAAACTATCAAGGCATTCAGCAAAATACTTTTCTACATTATAAAAAGGAATAATAATTGAAACCTTAATTATATCACCCGCTTCATTCATTACTTAACACTCCTTATGTAGTTTAATTAAAACCCGTAAACATTAACTTTATGAATTAGATTTACTGCCATATCTCTGGTTTGCATATACACAGGACTATTCATTTTTACGGGAATTCTCTCAATATACCCTAAATGCACATTAGTTTTATCTTTTAGTGCTATATAAAAAACACCAACAGTGTTTGCTGCATTAACATTGTTAATTACTACCTCAACACAGCCGTGTCCTTTTTTAAGAGAGATAAACTGATTATCGAGCATATCAATGGCCTGAGAAAAAAGCACAGGTTCAACACTGTTAAATCTAAAAGCATGGTTAACGTATAAATTGCCAACATCTTTAAAGGCTTCATAATAAAATTTAACAGTTATATCATCATGAGTATCGAGTTGCATATATCCATCTTCAAAAGCGGTATTTAACTCTATTTTAGTTACTTTTACATCAGGATTGTCGCTGTAAAAAAAGTAGTCTGAAGCTGATACCTCTTTATCAACCTTTTCCTCAATCGAAAGATGCGTGTCTCGTGTATAAAGCGCTGTTCCCTCAACAACATCGCCATCAAAAACAATTTTGCCTTGTTTTAAATAAATAATCCTATCACAATTCAGGGTAATATATGCTGGCTCATGCGATACCAAAATAATAGAACACCCTTTTTTACGCATTTCCGCCATTTTATTATAGCATTTTAATTTAAACGCCGTATCCCCTACCGCCAGCACCTCATCAGCAATTAAGATATCCACATCGGCGTGCACGGCAATACTAAACCCTAACCTCACCCGCATACCCGATGAATAGGTTTGCACCGGTGCTTCCATAAAATCACCTAACTCGGCAAAGGCCACAATTTCTTCAAATTTAGCATCAATTTCTTCTTTGCCCATACCCAATATGGTACCATTTAAATAAATATTATCGCGACCACTCATTTGGTCATGGAAGCCAGCACCTACAGCTATTAAAGCCCCAATGCGGCCCCTAACGGCAATTTCACCAGTAGAGGGCGGGAAAATACCTGCAATAATACGCAGTAAAGTGCTTTTCCCGCAACCGTTACGGCCAATTAAGCCCAAACTTTCACCCTTTTTTAAGGTAAAGTTAATATCATCAAGGGCTAAAAATTCCGACTTACGAATTTTTGTTTGGTCAATGGGCCTTCTAAATAAAATTTTAAGCACATCGTACATGGTGTACAGCATACTACGCTTAATGCTGCGGCAAAACTTTTTACTTACCCCCCTTACCGCAATCACTACATCGTCATCAAGTTTATCTATATCCACATTTTGCGCCATAAGTTATATCCTTTCAATAAAGGTGTTTTCGGTAAGGTAATAAAAGCGCAGGCCAAGCATAAACAACACCGCCGAAATACCTGCCATAATAAAGTAACCCTGCCACAGGGTGCTGTGACCAAACAAAAACATATCACGCGGCAAAATAACCAAATAATAAAGCGGGTTCAACCTAATGGCGGCCAAAATGTAAGGGTTAGTAATGGCATCTACGCTAAAAACGATGGGAGTTATCCAGTAAATTAAGCCTATAGCCATATTAAAGACTTTGGCGAGGTCAGGGAAGGCTTTATCAAGCACCAAAAGAACAAAACCGATAGCACTGCCAAATAAAAGCAAAGGAATGAGTAAAAAAGGAAAGAGCAACCAAGTGATATGCGGATAGAGCCCAAACAGTAAAAAAACCAAAACATTAAGAACAAAAGTAAAAGTTGACCAAAAAATAACGTTAAGCAAATTATAGAAGAATAACGACTCGTGATGATATTCCACTTGCATAATAAAGCCGCCGCCGGCACCGAGTATGCCGCGTGATACACCTATAAAAGCACCAAAGTAACCGTAAATCATACTGCCGGCTAATAAAAATACCGGGAAAGGCACACCCGTATTGCCCGGCTGCAAAACACCGGCGATGTTCATAAATACCCAAGAAATAATACCAAAAATAGGGGCAATAAAGCTCCAGATAATGCCCAAATAACTGCGTTTGTTGGCCATTAATAAATCGCGTTTAAAGAGCTGCCAAATAAGCTCACGCGAGGCAATACTATTTTTAATAACAATAAATAATACCTGAAAGCTGTTTAATTTAAATCTTTCGCCGAAGCGTCTAACCCTTATTTGCATAACAGCGGTATTCTATCACATTTGTGAGGTAAAAGCAAGTGAGTATTTCCATAAAATTTTTGCTATCGCCAGCCTATCCCCGCCCTGAAGGTCAAGGTATTAGACCCGCTGCTACGCAATAATAATGACTATCCGTCATAATCTGCAAATCAATTATTTAATTAAAAATTAATTATCCATTTTAAAAAATATATGTTACAATAGTAAGTAAGACAACTGCAAGGATTAACTAAAAATGAAACCATCACTTTTATTATTTTTAATAACTTTAATCATTATATCTTGTGGCTCGGCCACTAAGGAGCAAAATAAAATAGAAATTTGGGATTTTGGCGGCAATGAACGCGACGAAAGTTTATATATTAATGGGCTTACCCCTACCGTTATTAACGGCTGGTATGCCGCTACCATAACAGCAGGCAGTAATGGCAACCCTCTTGCCGGTTTTGAAGCCGGTGATTTAAGCTTTAGCGGCACTAACGATAGATTACGTACCGAAAACGAAGCTTTAACCCGTTTTGACCAACGGGTGCAAAACCCACCGGAAGAGTGGTATTTAGAGGGCGAGTTACGCGGCCTCTTCTTTTTAAATGGAGCCACCAATGCCGCGCCTAACCGGCAGATGGTACTGGCCAATAATTTAGCCGATGACGAAATTACCTTTTTTGTAGCGGTAGAAAATGCCCCCAACACCATAACCTTTGAATATGTACCGGCTAACGATAACGATAATTTTACCTACCGTGAAATTAGGGTAGTACCGGTTGGCCACAGCCAGCTTAAATTTGTTGTTCCGCAGGACGGCAGCTATCGCCTTTTGGCCGATGGTACCGCATCGCGGCTTAGTTACCATCGTGTCCAACGACAGCCACCAACTTTAGCGCTAGTTAGCGGCAATATTAACAGCCGCACACGTTTACCGGCTGACTACAGCCTAATCTTTACTAACCTCTTTACCGGCAAAGAATACTCGGCCAATTTAACTAACCGCCGTTATAATGTAGAGCTCCCGACCGGTTTTACTTACAGTGTCCATCTGGAAGGAGCCGACGGCTTTATTATTGCCGGCGTCAGCGAATTTGAACTGCCGGCAGGCCGGTTAAACCACTGCTTTAACCTTGATATTATTAGGGTTTCTTTAATAGAATTAAGCGGGCAAATTACCGGTTTACCGCCGGAATGGCTGGCTAATATCGAGCTTTTGCTAACGGCACCGGCCGATAGAATATTTGAGCCTATTATTAATTTAGATAGAATAAGCGGCCGTTATATTATTCAGTTAGAAGAAGGTGTTAGCTATCTCTTTGAAGCTTTAGGTGTAAACGATTTTGAAACTACCACTACCCAGCTAAATATCAACACTACCCAAATTAATTTTACCGCTAAACCGTTACAACCGGTAACTATCCATAGCGAAGGTTTGCCGGCGGCTGCACAAAGCAGCCTTGTTTTAACTTTTAGCAACTTAAACGAAGTAGGTTACAGCTATAGCTTTAGCGCAGGCCAGCCTATTTTGCTGCGTGCCGGCACTTACCGCATTACCGCCGAAGGGTTAAATAACTTTGCTATCCAGCAGAGGCTTACCGCTAATTTAGTGGTAGCCGGCAGCCCGGTTAGCCGTACTCTTAATTTTAGCCCCAAACAAAATTGGTTATTTAGGGAACTTACCATTGCCAATTTAAACGATGGCCTCTTTAGCGGCCTGCAACTTAACGGCAATATGGTTATTAATAATAATCTTAGGCTGCTGGCTCAGCCGGGCAGCGCCTTAAGAATACCGGTTAATGCCGGCGATGTAGTAGTAGTTAATTACAGTTTTGCCGCCAACTTTACTTTAGGTGCAGGCAATATCACTGGCCAGCCCATTATTACGAGCAGCGGCTCTACCAGCCAAATAGAAAGTGCCAGCTTTAGATATTTAGGTACAACAGCCGGCTTTGTAACCCTTACAGCTATAGGCCAATCGTATATCGAAAATATTAGAATTTACCCGGAAGCTCCTTTTAGCGCTAGCTTAAATGTAGGGCCTAACAGAGCTTACACCACCATTAATGCCGCTTTAGATGTTGCCAACCGTATGCACCGCCCTAATAACGAGCGTGTTACCATTTGGATTGACCCGGGCAATTATGAAGAAATGCTTCATATAACCGCCCCTAATATAACCCTGCGTAATAGCTCGGCCAATCCTAGTATTGATTTGCTTAACAGCGGGGTAGATATTGCCCCCAATGCCGTACGTATTACCGGCTACTACGGACACGGCGTTAGCTACTTTAGTATGGACGAAAGCGGCCGTTTTAATGCCGAAGTTTTAGCTGTAAACCGGGCCAATGGCTACCATACCGTTACCAATCCCGGTGCCGGAGCGACAACTTTTTGGAACGCCACTGTAGTTGTGCGCGGCTCGGGCTTTGAGGCTTTTGGCATTATCTTTGAAAATTCGTTTAATCAATATGTCTCGGCCCATGAGCTTAGCGATATTTTAGTGCTAGACCCTACGAACAGAGGCGGCATAAGGCCAACCACCTTAGGGGCTACCGCCGTGCAACACCGCGACTTTTTAGAACGAGCAGCGGCCATCGCCGTCATCGGTGACCGTGCTTACTTTAACAACTGCCGCTTTGTAGGCCGCCAAGATACCTTTTATGGCGGAGCCGTACGGATAGCGGTAACCAACAGTATTATTATGGGCAGCGTCGATTTTATTTTTGGCCCTATGGTAGCTGTCTTTAATCAAAGCCAGCTGCAACTTAACACCAGCGATGCCGCTAACGATTTTGCCTACATTACTGCTGCCCAGCAGGCCGGCGGACGCGGCATTTTAGTGTATAACAGCAGTATTACCAGTACCACACCGGGT
>Ga0131853_10024675_pt1 | contig 10841 bp, 5 predicted proteins | sample TergutLab28metaG_FD_92764 | JGI IMG/M metagenome (GOLD analysis project Ga0131853, IMG submission 92764) | Labiotermes labralis P1 segment gut microbial communities from Petit-Saut dam, French Guiana - Lab288 P1 (version 2) (version 2) | ecosystem: Host-associated > Arthropoda: Insects >... | reverse complement strand
GAGAGTATATACCATGTTTAAAATATTCAGTACCTATATTTGTTGAATAAATATATAAAATGTAACTTTAGAGGTTAGCGGTGCGGTACGACCACTATAGTTGACATTAGGCGTCAAAGGGTTAACTTGATCCTCTGCCGGTCCCAGTGGCTGCGAGGTCTAAGGCGTTGGTCTGCGGCCGCTCGCCTGCTGAGATTTTGGGTTCGAATCCCGCCGGGGGCATGGATGTCTGTTATGAGTGTTGTGTGTTGTCAGGTAGAGGTCTCTGCGACGGGCTGATCACTCGTCCAGAGGAGTACTACCGACTGTGGTGCGTCGTTGTGTGTGATCTAGAAACCTCGTGAATGAGGAGTCCCTGACCCACTGGGGGCTGACGCGCCAAAAACAAAAATCTAGGTCTTCTGTTCAGCAAACATAGAATGCCGGTACCTACCGCAGTAAACCAATTCGTTCTATGCCGCAGGACAGGAACCCGCTATCCTCAAGATACCTTTTAGAGTGATTTATCGCATTGACTTTAGTGACTGCTTCCAGAATTTTTGGGGACAAAATTCAGCATGTACCCTTTTTTATTCCCAACTGACTCGAGATAATCGTTACTGACCTTTCCCGTTGTCGTCGGCGTCACCACCATCACCACCAAAATCACCACAACACTCACCACCTCTACCATTATCTTTATTACTACCACAGCCACCACCACCACCGATCGCACCACCGCCAAATCCACCATCATGGAGGTAAGCATCTCTGATGAATTTCACGTCAGTAATTTTCAATTCTTCCCTGCCATTCCTTTTTCCGTAGGCTGAATTCTGTTCCTTAGCATGGAGTTCAAAGTTCTGTATGTGCTGTTACACTCTTAGGGCACCAACCACCTTGTTCTTGAGTTTTATTGGTCAAACTGACGTCATAAAGCAGGATATTGTACTTCCTGTTTTTTTAATGGCAGTTTGAGGCTCTGACACTTGCCATGTTACACCAACGACTTTATTGGAAAGCTGTAATTGAAGGAATGCAAGGTGGAGATGACCAACCCACAGCACTGGGAGAGTTGGTTTGTTATTGAACTAAACAACTGTGAAAAGTTGGTTTGTTATTGCGCTAAAAAAATTTGAAATATTGGTTGGTTATTGCACTAAAAACTGTGAAATTTTGTTTGGTTATTTCACTAAACAACTGCGAAAAGTTGGTTGTTTATTTCACTAAACAACTGTGAAAAGTTGGTTTGTTATTTCACTAAACAACCGTGATAAGTTGGTTTGTCATTTCGCTAAACAACTGTGAAAAGTTGGTAGGTTATTTCACTAAACAACCGTGATAAGTTGGTTAGTTATTTCATTAAACAACTGAAAAGTTGGTTGGCTATTTCACTAAACAACCGTGATAAGTTGGTTTGTCATTTCACTAAACAACTGTGAAAAGTTGGTTGGTTATTTCACTAAACAACCGTGATAAGTTGGTTTGTCATTTCACTAAACAACTGTGAAAAGTTGGTTGGTTATTTCACTAAACAACCGTGATAAGTTGGATAGTTATTTCATTAAACAACTGTGAAAAGTTGGTTATTTCACTAAACAGAAGTTTTCTTTATGCCATTCGTGACCACCGCACTTGACTGTCTAAAACGGTTTATTACAAAACAATAAATACAAACTAAGAATTTGTATATTATTATTCATTCTACTTTTAATTACCTCAGCTTTAGTATGTTGTGTGTTAGTGACGTCAGTCTTGTGACGCTTCAGTTTAAAGCTCAGTACAGGGACTTAGAGTGGCAAAATTGATGTTATAGAAGACAGCATTAGCGGAATTCTAAACCTTTCATTAATAGTATCCTTAAGGCTGGATTTATTGTCTTATTCGATATTACCTTATGGCATAACATTAAGATAACATCACCTGTGCTGACATTTTAACACCTCATTTCGACACTCCGATATCAAAAGTGACGCTACTCAACACAGACCACTTTACTTTTTTAAGAAGTTCTTTAATATTATTCTGCCATCCAGGCCTGTACAGGGTGTATCTAAAAATTCTTCGCTGAAACAAGAAAATTTCGGGCAAAAGTCTTATGTTAAATGACAACGAGGACTTAAATACAGGGTGGTGTAATTGTGACTTGACAATGGAGGCAAAATATTTTGACGTCGATTTTCAAGTGACTTTGCAACACCCTGTATGATATTTTCCTATCCTAACCACAGTACATATTACGGAATACCACAGTCATCATAAAGACAAGTAATACTTGTTAGTGGGCTTATTAAAATGACGGATGGAAGGCCACTAATTTATATGTTTGGTCCACAGCTGGATGTTGGTTTCCTCCATTTTATTTTTCAAGACTGCCATGAAACGTAACTCAGAACGTAATCACACGTGTCTGTCAGTAGATATTTTCAAGTATTCAAGTGACTTCGGGTCCTTCGTTATTGCAAGAAGCAGTGGCTCTCCAGACTCATTCTTTCCGTTAAAAAAATGGTTGATGCGCTGACACGTGGTTATTATTCATAAAGCAATGCCATTTAAAATAATCGTTTCCTACTGACAACAAACGGCGTTGAACTCTCGAAAGAGACGTGATGGCAGCTGGTTTTGAGGCTTTGAGACAACCCTCCGCTCCGCGCGGCATGCTGTCTCTGTGTGTTTGTAATTGCGCTAACATCTTTCGGCGTCTCTCATGCGTTGTGTTGATTACTCGCTCCGCCCCGCGCTGCTCTATGTGACGTAGCAGGCTACAGCCAATGTTTGAACGTTCTGGGTGACGCTAGTGTGCAACGTAGTACCTTGAAAGCTACCCATTTCTCGCCGGCGATTCGCGACCCACAAGCTGTGAAGCTCTTACCTTATCACGAGCTAAAATATTAAAAGTGACAGTCAGTTGTGTTTGGGAGTGGATTAGTTCGGCGTTTCAGGAGGGGGCAGCATTGTCTTCTAATGGACTGATGACTGGGGTATATAGCATATCTGCCCTCTCTTGAGATATCCCATAAGTATGCAGCCTGGGATGTAATTTCATTACATTCGGAATATCAATATTCTACAGAAATTGTTACTAGCGTGCGTAAAAGCGGCTTAAGTCGTCACAAATTTTATGGAAGGCTGACGCGTAGTCTTACGTCACGCGTTTGTGCCTTTCTGCATTCTGCGTTGGACTTTTAAGTTGTTTCATTTCACAGTTTACCATCCTACCAAAATTACATTTGTCAACAGGGAACGGCACCCACAAAACACCTCTTCAAATACTCGCCATATTGTCAGATGTCCAAAAGGCGGTTTTGAATCCTACACTACTTGACTTATTATGAATTACGTAACTACCTACTCAATTTTTGTGTTTGGGCCCCCCCCCCTTTTTTTTTCTAAAAATTTAGAACTCAATCTAAAATTTCACCGTAAACTGAGGGTATACTGAACCGTTTGGAATCAAATTTGTTCCCATCCGATAAGCTTTAATGTAGACCGCGAATACTAAATTTAATCGAAATACGTCTCAGTGGTTCGAAAATGGAAACTGTAAAGAGAAGAACAAAAAGAAGGACGGACAGGACATGAATTCGTTTCTTACGCTTTCAACAAATAATGTCGAGTGATCTTCAAGTTGCCGTTCTCTCTCTTTTATTATTCTCATCGTAATGGATAATATTAAAAAGGGCTAAACTTGTTAATGTGAAGTCACAGCTAAGTGGTGTCAAAACGCTTGGCTCCTGTGTACCCACGAGTGAAGAAAATGTGTCTGCTTTCCAGAGAGTACAGTTAGGTTTAATTTTAAATAAACCCAGTACTTGCGACAGTAAGTTATAAGGTCAGGGGGGGGGGGGTGTGGTATTTTGTGGTAAAGAACATGAGTATGATTTTATAATGCAGTTAAGACCCAAATTTGTCCTCCAAGAATGGGGGTTTTGCGGACGGGTTGGTAAACCTCCCGAGGAAAATGAAATACTCATAAGCAGGGACGCACAGCCTCGGATATTGGCGGATCAAATGACAAACGACATGGTAGAAAAAAGGAGAAAAAATGATTTGGAATACATGAAGAACTGTAGATCCCTGGAATAAGAGATGTAAGAACCAAATACAAACGAAATTGGATCAACCACCTTGAGAGAATGGGTAACAACAGACTGCCGAAACACGCCCTCAACTACAAACCTCGAGGACGAAGAGATCGCGGACGCCCCAGGAAAGTTGGCGACGCGTCGATGCCGGAACGGGTCATTGATTCAACCACCTTGAGAGAATGGGTAACAACAGACTGCCGAAACACGCCCTCAACTACAAACCTCGAGGACGAAGAGATCGCGGACGCCCCAGGAAAGTTGGCGACGCGTCGATGCCAGAAAAGTTTAAACGACCTAATCTATGGAGGAAGATGATGGTAATGGTGATGAGTTAAAACCCATTTGGCCTTCAAAAATTCTTTACCCATGTGTTAGCGCCTTCGTTTACAACAATAATAATCCTTGATCTTCGGTTTTGTGGGATGTTACACACCGCGGAGTGGTAGCTACTGACGTTTCGGGACTGCCTGTCGGTTCAGTTCCCTTGAAGGTGGGACCTGTAGTTTGTTCCGAAACGTCGAAAGCTGCCTACGCATGTTGCGTTGCTTTCGAGAAGGACGAAGATCACGTTTGTACCTCGGCGGAAGCCTGAAATGACAAAATAGTCTGTAAGTCTTAGCTGTATTGTTCCGTCAAAATAGTCTGTAAGTCTTAGCTGTATTGTTCCATCAAAATAGTCTGTAAGTCTTAGGTGTATTGTTCCGTCAAAATAGCGTGTAAGTCTTAGCTGTATTGTTCCGTCAAAATAGTCTGTAAGTCTTAGCTGTATTGTTCCGTCAAAATAGTCTGTAAGTCTTAGCTGTATTGTTCCGTCAAAATAGTCTGTAAGTCTTAGCTGTATTGTTCCGTCAAAATAGCCTGAAAGTCTTAGCTGTATTGTTCCGTCAAAATAGCGTGTAAGTCTTAGCTGTATTGTTCCGCCAAAATAGCCTGAAAGTCTTAGCTGTATTGTTCCGTCAAAATAGTCTGTAAGTCTTAGCTGTATTGTTTCTTCAAAATACACGTAAAATTAATCCACCCCACTTTTTCGTCCCTTTAGGTTTCCGCGCTAGGTTTTCTGCTAATATTTGACCTTGAATTTTCTCATAATTTTCTCTGAATTACATTATGGCCCCTGTGCCTTATGTTGGAGTGTTTACAGCTTATTGCACCGCGATAGAGAAACAAAACAGAAATTGAAATTTTCATCTCAATTAATATTGCAATTTACTTTTTTCTTTTTTAAATTGATATATGATGTTATGATATGATATATGTTGTAATATGATAGGATATGATGTGTTGTGATATGATATATGTTATGTGATATGATATGTTATGATGTGATGTGATATGATATATGATACACGTATGTTATGATGTGATATGCTATGATTTGATGTGGTATGTTATGATGTGATATGATATGTGGTGATGTGATGTGATATGTTGTGATGTGATATATGTTATGATGCGATGTGATATATGACACGTATGTTATGATGTGATATGCTATATTATGATGTGATATGTTATGTTATGATGTGGTATGTTATGATATATGTTATGATGTGATATGATATGATATATGTTATGATGTAATATTATACGATATGATATATTTGTTAACTGCAGTTCGTTTGACACCCAGTGGCAGCAGTACAGTACACATTTACACACAAACGATATATAGAAAAACACAATGAAAATAGAATATAGAGAACGGAACGTACATAACAATAAAAATAAATAAACATAACAATAATAATAGTACATAATTTATAAAATGAAACAGAACTGTACAAAACATACAACCATATATAAAATGATAAAAAAAATGGAACCAAAAAAATATGCAAGAATGTGATAAACGAAACAGCCATATAAGCAGCAAACTTCATATGGTCCATATATCTGCTAATAATGTTAGACACCCTGTTACTAAGACCTTCACTCCACTTCGCTACACTTCACTACACTTCATCGAGAGTTGACCAGCATACGAATTAATTGTGTCTTCTGTAAATAGCCGGAACAGAAAAGAATCGGCAGTTGAAAAGTACCGGTAATGATAAATTCCTCAAATACCGAGATCGTTAAGCCAGTGGAATACCTTTCCATGATGATGGCCTCCCACGCAACCTGACTTCACTTAACACCGTGCACTTCGTGGCGGTATGAAGACATATCGAGAGCAGTTTTCCGAGTGCTTAGTCTGTATGTTTCAGTTTACGACCCACAGCAAGTACTGCCCTGTGGCACGGTGAGGTACGCCGTATTGATTGCAATAAGTTCTTCAATTCCCATCTACAGCCCGTTTTTTAAGATTTATTTTAACCGTTTGATCATCTGTTTTGTGGTAGTCCAGCTGAAATGTGATGGCACACTGTGACGCACGGAAGGGGAAGTGAAGGGGAAACTGACGAATGCAGTGGGTAGCCAGTACTCTTCACACTACCTCGAAACATGGTGTATCCAGGATTATTACCGCTGATGCGCACACCTCGGCTGCCAGTAGTCGACTGAACTGACGCCACCACCGATTTAAATGGACTCGTCCGTTATGCCGAAAGACGAAATCTGATTTCTGCGCGTGTGCCATCACATTTCAACTGCAGTCTACTTTACAGTTATGGTTGACACAGCTCTGGTCATGCACCTGTATATCAGTACCATTTTCGTGTTTGAAAATTCTTTTTCCCCTCATTTTCTTCGAGTAACTTGACTCTTTGGTGAGGCGTCCGTCTTGAATTTGGGAAGATAATTTGGTTCGGGGGGGAGGGGTGGTTGTTAATAGCGACCCGGGATTTTGGATACTAACTAGAAAGTATCTTCTCGCTGAGATCTGCGCTCTTTTGGGATTTTCCGCATCGTAGAAGTGTGGCTTCTTACGGTTCTACTTTGTGTAATATCCTAATATCCCTGAAGAAGGAAGATTTAATTTGCGTCTCGTGCGGAACACCGAAATCGTGTACGGCTCTTACTGCCCTTCGCTGTATGAAACATTACTTGTTTGGTATACGTCATTGGACTTCATGTTCAGCACAGTTATCACACAATTCCTCATTTGGGTCCATTCCTGAACCAGTTTAATCTCAGCATACCTTCACTGTCAGTTTCGAATTGCCTTGCAGATTTAGGTAACGGAGAATTGGCTGCTCGTTTAGAATGTTCCAGGACTTGCCGAGTTACGTTTTCACAATCTTTCGTATGTTTCTTCAGGTGAATATCGTATCGTTATCTTCATATCAGGCGACCGCAGTAGCACAGTGGTTAAGGTGCTGTGCTACAAATCGGAAGGTCGCTGGTTTCATTGAAATTTTTCATTGACGTACAATCCTTCTGGCCGCATTATGGCCCTGGGGTCGACTCAGCTTCTAACAGAAATAAGTACCAGGAGTATTTCCTGGGGGTAAAGGCGGCCGGTGAATAAGGCTGACAACCTACCACCATCCTGTGCCGTTGTCATGAAATCTGGGAACCTTAACTTCCTGGAACCCTCTGGGCCACTCCAGTCCTGTAATGAGACTGCTTTACCTATTAACTTTATCTTTATATCATGACATTCCCCCTTCCAAATCCTTACCTAGTTACTCTGTGATAAACACCGGACCCTTTTGATTCTATATTACAAATTTTGTATAGAATTTCTCTTGAAATAAAATACTGTATCAGCTCGCAAGGATTTCATCAAGAATTTATTTCGCTGTTCGAAAAAGCCAGTCATTAGAAGCCATGAATCCTACCTGGACCCTCAAATTCTGTTGTTCTTCTGACATTCATTGCTGCCGGTCCCAGTGGCCGCGCGGTCATTTGCATGGGTCTGCGGCCGTTCGCTTCCTGGAATTGCGGGTTTGAAACCCACCGGTGATGTGGAGGTCTGTCTGTTGTGAGTGCTGTGTGTTGTCAGGTAGAGGCCTCTGCGACGAGCTGATCACTCGTCCAGAGGCGTCCTACCAGCTGTGTTACGTCGTTGTGTGTGATCTAAAGATCTCGTGAATGAGGAGGCCTTGGCCCACTGGGGGGGGGGGGGGGCGGCTGTTGCGCCAAAAACAAACAAATAAACATTCATTGCAATGTGATTAGAGTGAAAGCCTTCTATGTTGGCCACATTCGGTTACATTTAGAGCCGTCCAACTTACACAGGTGGTCAACTTATGTATACCATTTTGATATACTTGTCGTGCATACTGTACAGTTTATTGTTCATACCAACAGATCACATCCTACCAGCACACACGAAACCCCAACACAGGGCTGTCCAGGTCGTATATGCGGCTACCAAACAACAACTTCCACGTTATGGTAATATGGCCTAATATTATGTTTGGAATTTAAAACGGTAAATTTTCGTACCGTGCTCCAATTTTTACTCTCTATACCATCTTCTTGTCCTGTTATGGAACACTAGCTATGCAGATAGGATTTTGTCAGGCACTGAAGTTGTTTTCTTGATTTCAAACTTTCGCCGTGTTCTGAATATTGTGTGATTTTAGGTTCTTGTGACCGTGCATCATGGAACGCATGGTGGAGAGAGGTAAACCAACAAGATGCAACTAATCCGATGTTTATTAATGTATTAATTATTAAATATTATTAATTTATATTGGTCTTCATGTATAAAGTTTCCCGTTGTTTTTGTCTCCGATTTTAATGAAAATTGACTTTTCTAGGCAGTTTTTTTTTCGAAAAGACACTCAAAACCAAGGGTGAAGAGAGATAAACAAACAAGATGCAACTAATCCGATGTTTATTATCAAACTTCTATCTCAACATATTTCGGGCATCATTATGCCCATCATCAGGAGAACAAGACCGTGTATTACTGCATGTAGATTTCTTCACTGTTTGTGCTGGCTGTGGTTGTGTGGAGCTGGGTCGTAAGCTGTGTGCACTGTGCGAGTCGAACAGTAACCCTCACACAGTGCACACAGCTTACTCTGTGAATGTTACTATTCGAACAGTAACCTTCACAGAGTGCACACAGCTTACTGTGTGAAAGTTACTGTTCGAACAGTAACCTTCACAGAGTGCACACAGCTTACTGTGTGAAAGTTACTGTTCGAACAGTAACCTTCACAGAGTGCACACAGCTTGCTGTGTGAAGGTTACTGTTCGAACAGTAACCTTCACACAGTGCACACAGCTTACTGTGTGAAGGTTACTGTTCGACTCACACAGTGCACACAGCTTACTGTGTGAAGGTTACTGTTCGACTCGCACAGTGCACACAGCTTACGACCCAGCTCCACACAACCACAACCAACACAACCAGTGCAGAACACCATATGCAGTAATACACGGTCTGGTTCTCCTGATGATGGGCATAATGATGCCCGAAACATGTTGAGATAGAAGTGTGATAATAAACATCGGATTAGTTGCATCTTGTTGGTTTATCTCTCTACATCCTACGTTGTATGCTTTCTTCTGCGTAATTCTCCGGCGTCTGAATTTTATATGTCGACGTTTCGGAACACTCTGTTCCATCTTCATGGTCGAATGTGTCTTGCAGTTTCCTCCCCAGAGAGGTGAAATATTCTTGATTTTAAACTTTGGCCGTGTTCTGAATGTTCTATGCTTTCTTCTGGGTAATTCCCCGGCGTCTGAATTTTATATGCCGACGTTTCGGAACACTGTATTTTCCATATATAATATATAAAATTCAGACGCCGGGAATTATTCAGAAAAAGGCACACAATATTCAGAACACGGCGAAAGTTTGAAATGAAGAACACTTCACCTCTATAGGAAGGAAACTGGAAGACACATTCGACTATGAAGATGGAACAGACAGTGTGTTCCGAAACGTCAACATATAAAATTCAGACGCCGGAGAATTACCCAGAAGAAAGCATACAACAACTGAAGTTTTTTTTTGTGATTTTATTGTCGGAATGTCTTCCTTTTCAGCCCTGCGGATCAGCAGTTTCAGTTACAGCACCGTCGTTAAACGCCTTTACTCAAAACACGGGGGGAACAGCGGCTTTGAAACTGAGAGGAACCAGATCTTAGCATTAATGTCGTTTCGACGTATTCATTTGGCACTGTCAATTGTTAAGTAAGGAGAGCCTTCTTAAATAGCCACCGAATTCCATGAAAGGCCACCCCCCAATAAGCATTATAACTTGCTTCTTTCCTCGCCCTGAGTGTTACAGTCTCTTGTTCAGTTTGGAACATAACCATAATTCACTGCTCGCCCCACCCCCACTCATACCCGCCCCCTCAACAAACTGACAAATTTAGTCTGTAGTTCTGCTCCCGGCTCCTTGTAAAGTAATGTTGTAGTGTTCCTTTCCTACATTTCCTATTGTGTTTTCACGTAAATGTGGCAACACTGAAAGTACCATAGAGTCCTTCAGAGTGCTGTAGGGCAGGGGTGGCCAAACCTCTTGAGGACGCGTGTCCAATTTGTCTACAAATTTCCAAGAAAACCTTTCGCGTGCTCACGGGAATTTTAAGGACCAATTCGAGGTCATAAAGTTTCTATAATTAGTATTATTAATTTTTCCATCATTTTAATAATGCCTGATAACTATATAATTAATTCATAATGTCTTATATTTCTAATGAAGGTAGAAGCCAGTTGAAATCTGATGGCATACGTGAAGAAACCAGATCTCGGTTTTCGGCGAAACGGACGGGTCCATTTAAATCGGCCCGGGGGGGGGGGTCAGTTCAGTCGACTACTGGCAGCCGAGGTGTGCGCATTAGCGGTAGTAATGCTGGATACACCATGTTCCGAGGTAGTGTGAAGAGTACTGGCTACCCACTGCATTTAAATCGGCCGGTGGG
>Ga0131853_10024674_pt1 | contig 10841 bp, 7 predicted proteins | sample TergutLab28metaG_FD_92764 | JGI IMG/M metagenome (GOLD analysis project Ga0131853, IMG submission 92764) | Labiotermes labralis P1 segment gut microbial communities from Petit-Saut dam, French Guiana - Lab288 P1 (version 2) (version 2) | ecosystem: Host-associated > Arthropoda: Insects >... | reverse complement strand
TTCGGTACAGTTGCCTTGCGTTCAGCTGTAAGAGTGACGCCACCTACATTCGGTACAGTGGCCTTGCGTTCAGCTGTACGAGTGACGCCATCTACATTCGGTACAGTGGCCTTGCGTTCAGCTGTAAGAGTGACGCCACCTGCATTCGGCACAGTGGCCTTGCGTTCAGCTGTAAGAGTGACGCCACCTGCATTCGGCACAGTGGCCTTGCGTTCAGCTGTAAAAGTGACGCCACCTGAAGTCGGCACAGTGGCCTTACGTTCAGTCGGGCCAGTCATCTTACACTGTGAGGTAAGTGACGTTACTTTTAACGCACCATTAGCTGGGGTACCGACGCCATCGGGGACCGCGGTGGTACAGTGGTTAAGGTGCTGTGCTACAAATCTGAAGATCAGTGGTTCGATTCCAGATGGCGTCATTGGAATTTTTCATTGACATAATCCTTCCGATCGCACTATGACCCTGGGGTCGACTCAGCCTCTAAAATAAATGAGTACCGGGAGTATTTCCTGGGGGTAAACGCGGCCGGTGCGTAAGGCTGACAACCTTACCGCCATCCTGGGCCACTGCAGGCCTTGTAACGAGACTGCTTTACGCTTACCTTTACCGACGCCATCAACCCTACAAGGTGCATGCTGCGTAAACCAGCCCGACAGGGTATTCAATGCCAAGTACAAGCGCACTTTCATGTGCTGAATGTCTAGAAGTTCTGGGAGCCTCAAACTCCTAGAGCCCTAAAGGGTCTGTCCAGGCACGTAATGGGATAGCTTGACCTTCTACGTTAACAGGCTGCAGCGTCGCTTCCGCCTCACATGCTTACACCGCCACCCTGCTACTGTCGCTGATGTTTTTAATATTTCTTTCTGGCGCAACATCCCGCAGTGGGTCAGGGCCTCGTAATTCACGAGGTCTCTAGATCACTCACAACGACGCACCACAGTCGGTAGGACTCCTCTGGACGAGTGATCAGCTTGTCGCAGAAACCTCTACCTAACAACACACAACACTCACAAAAAACAGTCATCAATGCCCCCGGTGGGATTCGAACCCACAATCTCAGCAGGCAAGCGGCCGCAGACCTACGCCTTAGACCGCGCGGCCACTGGGACCGGCGTAGATGATGTTAGGGCACCAAAACGATGGGGGTGTGTTCTTACGAGAAAGAATGAGCATACGAAATTAAATGGAAATCAATTACTTCAGTAGTTTATTGGGGAAAGGGAGAAGGAAGCAGGCACAAAGACATGAGAACGGCCAGCTACATACACGATGAAGACAATCTGTCATGTTTTCGTGTGCCTTTTCTCAGGATTCAAACTAAACATTTGGTACGGAATGAAACTTCAAATTCACCAAATGACTGGGATGGGTTTCTGATACAGCAGCTTGGATAGCATACAAAACGTACAAAAATTCACTGACACAAAACGTCACGAGAAAATGCTATTCTGGAAACCAAGAAGTATTTGGCATCATTAAATGGGTTACGGGAATATTCTTAAGAGCATTCCAAACGAACTAATATGTCCGTAGAGACGGTCCATCTTAAGCTGACACTATGAGTTTTGAAGAAAAAAGAGTGGCTCTCCTGTAAAAATTTGCTAACCATGGGGCCTTTGCTGGGAATAATTCTTGAATGCAGATTTATTTTTATCCGGGTCTCTGGGGACAGATACGATGCGGCCGTAGCTCGATGAATATTCAGCTAAAATACGTACACTAAAGTCGGGAACTTTTCGTAAAAAATAAACCAATTCCCTGACGCAAGCCTCAGCCAAATTCCCTCAGCAACTGCGGCTCGCGAATTGCCACCTCTGAACTTTTCCTCTGCGATTGTACTAATGTTCCTTAATAAAAGCAGGAAATTCTTATCTGAAAATGGTTTTAGATGAATTATGTTATGGGTTATGAATACGCCTTTTAAACTGGCTTCATGTAATGGCTTTGTCTATAAAGGAGGTCCTGGCTGCGGGCAGTTTTTGAAGCTAATGACCGGATAATGTCGTGATTAGTTACACAGTGATTGATGAAGTAAGGATGACTGATGGTGGGCGTCATCAACACACCGTCTGCAGGAGTACCGGGACAGGTGTTCGACCCTATAGAACTGCACAGACCTCATAATTCCGCACACAATTCGAAGGACACTTAACAAGGACACAGTCTGGTAACAACATCGGGGAATATTTTTAGCCAGTGACAATGAATCCTTTGCAGTCTCAAGACAGTAAAAATGACATTTCAATACAGTTCCTACATCAAAGAAAACACACTGCCTATCACAACCATTAAACCGGTCAGTGCTGTGTACAGAAATAGCACTAGTCGTTTCTAACTGCGACCATCACACGAAACAAACAAATACACTTCCTGGGTAAAATGCACAACGATGAAATGAAGCAACTACTGCATAGGCCTATGCAGTTTCTGAAAAGGTAAAAGTGATCCCGTTACAGTCCTGGTGTGGCCCAGAGGGTGGGTAGAGGTCTTCCATGACCGCGGCACTAGAAGGGGTGAGTGGTCAGCAGCACGCCCCGACCGCACTTTACCTCCGGGTAAGACACGGTACCCATTATACACGAGGCTGGGTGGGTCCCAAGGCCGATCTGGACGGACGGAAAATCTCGTCCCCGCCGGGATTCGATCCCGGACCGTCCAGCCCGTAGTCAGTCAGTATACCGACTGAGCTACCCGGCCCACCCTATGCAGTTTCTACTATAATTTTAAGCAGCGTTTCTAAACCGGGGGCGTGCGAATTGTGCCTCAGGTGTCAAGAGAGTGGAGAAAATTTCGCGAAGTGGTGTCCGCAGAATTAGCGAGGTTTTATAATGTGTGTGTGTGTGTGTGTGTGTGTGTGTGTGTGTGTGTGTGATAGTAGGGTGACTAACATACGCTGAGGTAATGGGCACAGTGCTTACAGCTCATACGTTCCTTGTTTATTTTACCTTTTTAATCCTTTTCATGTTCGTAACTGCAGAACGCGGGCACCTGCTAACCCACATACCCACTGTGTGCCAACAGTTTCCACCCTTACCGAATACTTACATGAGCTGGGGTGACTCCGTCAGTGGTGTGATCAGGCTACGACCTGAATGACCAAGGATACGTAGTTCGATTCTCAGCAAGAACAACAGATCTCTTTTCCCCAAAGAGCCTCCTGCTCAGTTCCTACCACGAGCTCTTTCCCCAGCGATAAATCGGCCGGCGAAAGACGCTGGTCACCTCCATCTTCTGCTGAGGTTCAGAATAAGTGGAGACATGCCTCCACCCCCTCACACACTATCCTGGAGTATACAGGGAACTCAATTTCACTGATACTTCAGAATAAGCGCCACGATTTTCACTCTTCCCTCGGTTCTGCTACCCGTGAGAAAGGCGCGGCGAACCAACAGTTTCGTGGATCCCTTCTTCGGTCGTTTCTTGCCACACTTCTTCAGATTCATACAGCAGTTTGGTTGCCAGCCGTCAACATCATCCTGACGTAAGGCAAAGCGGCTCCAAAACTTAGTCTCCTGTTCTACTCAACCGCATGCAAAACGTACACAATTTCGTGAACCCCAAGGATTGTCGTTCTGAAGCTTGTGGTTTATTTCCCGACGCTGTCGGGACCTCACATCACAAAACGTCGATGCAAGAATCAATGGCGAACGATGGACTGGAAATTAACTGAAGTGGTTGCAGCCTACTCGACGCATCTCCTCGCCGTCGGTTATACGCAACAATGATCAAGGGTAATAATGTGTTTAACTGGCGTGAATATTTAAACGACTAGACAGGTGGCTCTGACAATCTCTGTATAACCAATCGCCAACACGCTTTAAACAAACACCATTGTTTATAGCTGCTCTGTGTTCACAACAGAGTGGCTATATTTGTATATTCAAACACGCACTGCTGTCGACTACAGCGAAACTCGAACGTCGCTCGTCACTTGTTCCAGCCAATTTCCAACAACAGGGCCACGTCCTACATCAGGCAGCGTCGGACAAAAATCAGGGAATCGCAACTTTTAACGTTTCAGTAAACTAACTACAGGGGCAGATTCCTCCATGGTCGCTCAACTCGACGTTTACCCAACCACAACATCCATTATCGTATATAAACAATTATTTTTTTTCGTTTACACGGCAATTTAATGTAGTATCAATCTACAGGAACGACACGTTTCGGCCAAAATCATCAGCAGGTCACACACACACTTACACGACGAATACAATTTTCGAATCAGGTAAACAGCATTAACAAGAAATGGGTCTCGTTACCTCTTACCGTTCTTAGCTTTAGATGGTCATACCCTGTGACGTACCCAAGAATTTTGTTCGGGGGGGGGGGGGTCAACAAACTCAGTTGAGGACAGACGACAGAGAGAATGGGGATCTGGGGGGCGGTAGCCCCCTGGTCAGGGGTTCTGAAGGCAGCTGTAATTTCGTACAAGAAATTTCATTTCATATAGTACAATTTTCTTAAATTTGGTACTTTAAGACTATTTATGATGACAACCAATTTATTTGTCATTGCTAATGTAAAACAATTGCGAACCGGCGGTTGTTTCGGAATTTTACTGCCTTTCTTACGAACATCTTTGTGTGTTGGCGTCCTAAATTCAGCAATTTTTAACAGTTTTCACAATCGGGTTGCGTTTGGCACGATTTTGGAGGGCCTTCGGCATATCTAGGTGGGGGGGGGTTGAACCCTCCCAAACCCCCCTCGGTACGCCACTATTCATTCCTTAAAAACGTGCACCAGGGTACAACGTAACTGCCTAAATGCCAGTATAAAGCACCAATGACAAGTAAATTACGTGTTAACAATACAGAACGCTTCTTTGTTGAAGAAAAAATTAAAATTATACAATCTAAACCAGAATATTAATCTTTTCTAAATTAATATTTTAATTTTTAATTTCTTGTGTCTTCTAAATGTTTCGATCCCGACGGCTCATCCTTAGGAAGACGGCTGTATATACAGGCGTGGTGTGTTACGTTGTACATGCATCAGTACAAGCAGTCTTGTACTTACAACACGCAGAATACATTAAAAAAATTAAAAATTAAAATATTAATTCAGAAAATGTGCATTGCAATGCACGGCGCAAAAAAAAAACATAAAACTTAAGACCAAAAGTTTTGAAACAGCGCTTCACTCCACGATAGGGTAGAACTGGTCCTTATCACAGGACACGCACACGTGCTCTGTTTCCCTCGTTAAGTCACCTAGACGTCATCTGTCGACTCACGTGTAAGATATATTTCAGACATGGTAAATTCCTTTGTCAGGCTTCACAAGCAATTCTCTTTGATGCAGTGTCCGGTGTATCGCCTGCCTTCTATTGAATGCTGTCACAGGAGCAACTGCGAGGATAATATCTTTCTAAACAGAGTTCCTCACACTCCTTTACAAATGAAGCCAACTAGGTGCACACTACTTCTTAGTATATTTGTTTCAACTTCTCTACATGTTTCGGGCAATTATGTGCCCATCGTCAGGAGAACTTACTGTATCTATGCGACACTGGTGGCAGTCTTATCTGCTGGTTGACCAGCATACCAAACAGCCACCCGTACAGAGTGAAAAATACCAGTGTCGCATAGATACAGTAAGTTCTCCTGACGATGGGCACATAGTTGCCCGAAACATGTACAGAAGTTGAAATAAATACACTAAGAAGTAGTGTGCTCCTAGTTGGCTTCATTTGAAAATGATTATACAGGGATGCACGGTCAACAAAACATAAAATTCCTTACACTCGTTGACCACCAAGCTTTTCGCCCTTCTCTGGTACCACACGGTCTACAATACTATATTCCTCAAGCAGTCGATTCCAGTACTCACCCAAAAGTTCCAAACAACAAAAAAAAACTGCAAGGGCTCGAACCAGTTCCTTTTGTGTTGGCGCATGGCCTTGCACGCATAAACCAAATACTTGTGCTATACGCCTGGTTCGTGACTGAAAAACTGTAGCTCACTTTGCGGAATTTGACTAAGGAGAAGTCAGAGAGGGCCAAGACGCCTCTGGTGGGAACTCGAGGAACGAAAGAGATGGGAGAAGTTGATGAAAACGTGAAAGTAGAATGGGGAGGTAAGGGAGAGAAGCAAGCATGCCTCGTGACCTCAAGCATCGCAGACGTCGATAAGTGGGTTGGTTAGGCGGATAGCTGAAGAGCATCATCCTCTTTGAAACCCCAAGTCAGTCGCAGACACACAACTTGACTGTATTCACCATTTCGCCCCTGCAGAAGAAAGAGTCCTTCTGAACCCTGAGATATGCATAAATAAAGCGAAGCTCTGCACACACACACACACACACACACACACACATTTCAAAAAACTGGTTCGCATCTAGGCGTCGTACAACACTGTCTGCATAACCTCGCCATGGAAAGCCCACTTAATTTTGCAATAATGAGTCTAATATTTGTGTATGATCTGACCAACACTACTGCAGTAATTGTTTACGACCCAAAGACGTATTTCATAATTCCCACGCTAAGAATACGCGTGCAGTCCATGCATACGGGAAAGGAGTGTACCTATATGCGCACAACGCTTCCTGAAAACTTTCTGCCTCACACTGCTATTCCTGTAAGAACGTGAACTGATGTTTTCCGCACCCAGCGAAGCCTGGTCACTTCTGACAGTTCGCAATGCCTGTAGCAGCTTACTGGCCAGTAAGTCACATGGTGAGTGAGTCACACGGTACAGCACCACGATTTCTAAGCCAAGATTATACTTTCGGTCTCTGTGTCTCTCTCTCTCTCTCGTGTGTGTGTGTGTGTGTGTGTGCGTGCGTGTGTGGTGTGGTGTGTGGTGTGGTGTGTGGTGTGTGTGTGTGTCTGTCTGTCTGTCTGTTTATTGCTTTTAAGTAAAAGGTAAAGTTCACCTTATAACAGGCCATGAAGTCACAGAGGGGTTGCAGAGAGGTACAGCTCTTTTTCTTTTAACCTTTAACCTCGGCTCTAGACTGGGGTGGGTGGTCAACGCCACGCCCCGGCCGCTTTACCGTCGGGAAAAACACCCGGTACCCACTGTACAGAAGGCTGGGTGGGCCACAGAGCCGTTCTAGGAGGGTGCGGAAATTCTCGCCTCCACCGGGATTCGATCCACGAACCGCCCGGCCCGTAGCGAGTCGTTATACCGAATAAGCAATATCGTCCCTCTTTGGTGTTAAATGTGCTTCCGAAATGCGTTCATTTGTCTTCCCATGTATGTATGTATGTATGTGTGTGTGTATGTATGTCCACCGGCAATCCAAAACTGCAAAACAAAAAAAAAATCTATGCAATATAATACCACTTTATGTCGATGAATTCCAATTTTGATCACAATGCGCCTAACAGACTCCACATGAAACAAATTCTACGTGCATGTCTGTTCGCACGGACAGTGTAACGTTCCACGTGTTATAACGAAACATTCGAGGGTGCATGTGGACATCCATACTGCGAGCACATCTGTGTGTTAACATCTGGTGCGTCTTTGGTATGGTGTCCACGCACACAGCTGTTCATCACCGGAGAAAGCAAAGCGACTGTCTCTTTGTAAATCGACGTAGCGGGTGTTCCGTCTGAATTGCACTGGTATTAACTGCCTTCTGCCAGCCCTGCATTGTTGTCTACGTTAAAAATCTGTTCTTACACTAATCAGAGTGTAAAACATATGGCACAATGGAAGACGGACACTCATTTTGGAACATTCATGAGGAGAAAGCGACCGACACAACAGTGACTTCTTCGTATGAAACGACTGCTCAAATCTGGCTGCAGAGCGCAAGACTTGAGGCACTTCACTGAGACATCGTATCACAGGCTACGGCGGACCTCCAACGGTGTCTTCCGCCTCATTCAGTACCGCTGAAGCCTTCTCGCGCAACAACAGATTGTAACTGACGTGGAACACTGCGCGGTGAAGAAGCAACGTGAGGAGAAATTCTACGGGGAGTGCTGCGGACGGTACGATACTGGAGTCTGAGGAAGATGTAGCAACAGCAAGTGTGTATTTGACATGAGAGACAGAGACGATGGAAGCCATGTGTCTCTTAGGCGTAGCGTGAGAGATGTGAACTAGGGAAATGGAATCTCTGATGGGAAATCGATTTCAACTTTAATTCCGGACGACTGCCAGGGGTTCTGTGAATGTCGCGGCACGCTCTGATCAATGATTCAGTGCAAACAGCAACTCGGGCGAAACACAAGCTCTACTTTGCGGATTTTCATATTCTTCCATAACGTACCACAGATACAAATACCGTCTGTCTAACGTATCACAGTACAATCGTACAAACGCGGTGTGGGAGCTTGTGCAGGACGTAATATGGAGAACTACGTCTGACGTACCGAAAGGTTTCTTGCTCATGACACTCGGTGGCGTACTGGAACCCTACACACCCATAATGAATAATACAAGTTTCACTGTTGGCGCACGCAGTTTCGACCGGGTATTCGAGGGAACAGTAACCGCATCCTTCCTTACATAAGTTTCTCAGATAAATTCCCGTTGGAACCGTTGGAGAGAACAAATTATTTGTTATAAAATATGAGGTTTCCTTTCACGGGCGTAAAAGTTAAGACTAATGTCCTCTTTGTTATCACACCGTGTAGTCTGGTACACTACTTATTTAGTTGAGTATCCCCTACCAGAACGGCGCGAGGGACAGCTTAGTCGGTATAGAGACTCCCTACGGACTGACTATCCGGGGATCGAGTCCCGGTCGTAGGCAAGATTTTCCACACTCGTCCGTACCTGTCCCGGGGCCCATCCAACCTCCTGTACATTGGGTTCCTGGTCTCTTTACTGGGTGTAAAGCGGCCGGGGAGTAGTAATGACCACACCATCCTATTCTAGTACCAAGGCTGCGAATGGGTGGAGCTATACCCCTACCTCCCCCCTGTGCTTGCACAGGCATGTCATGAAGCGACCTCTACCCCCTAACGCAACAGACGTTACAATAACGCAGGAGGCAGCACAACCAGTAATTGTGTATTGGCACAAACACAATTATTGATACTGCGTCAGAACATGAAAACCGAAGGCACTGCATCAGCACACAATATATTTATTTGCATTCCAGATTCAAACGAGTCGAATTTCGGTCATAAAATGACAAACTATTTATGATTTTAAGTTGTTTTCCCCAGTCCCCGCCGTAAAGGCGACCATACTACGTTATTCAAAGCAACACTCGTCCTTACGTCAGTTATACAAACCACGTAACACTAACAGCTTTCAACACCCACCTGAAGCACTAAGAGTTTTCAACACCCACCCGAAGCACTAGATGATTTCAACAGCCACCTGAAGCATTAACAGCTTTCAACAGCCACCTGAAGCACTAGATGATTTCAACAGCCACCTGAAGCACTAAAAGCTTTCAACACCCACCTGAAGTACTAGATTTCAAAAGCCACCTGAAGCACTAACAGCTTTTGACAGCCACCTGAAGCACTAAAAGCTTTCAACACCCACCTGAAGCACTAGATTATTTCAACAGCCACCTGAAGCACTAACAGCTTTCAACAACCACTTGTAGCACTATCGTCATGCCACTTATTACTGTAAACCTGTGTCACCCAGGTCCAGGTTCGATGTAAACTGAACAGACTCGTCCTTATTGCACGGAAGGAAAGTAAAAAAGAACAGATCACTCACCTGCCGCCGGCTGTGACTTCTTTCAAACGGGTTGTGGTGTCCTGACGTGGGACATGACAGCCGCAGCACACTGCAACAGCGCAACAAATATAACATTATTGCGATGATACGGTTCTTTCACGACGAATCCCCCACCCACACTGCAGGCACCAACAAGTCCCAAAAGCCCTGTAACGTCACAACGTTATCGTGCTAACGCCATCAGGCGGCCAAAATTATTTCAAATAAGCAAGATATTGTACGCATATAAGGAAAAAGACCGCACAATCACACTCTAAACACAACTTCGTCCGTGTGCAAACCAACTACATGTTTCGGCTATATAGAGTCATCATCAGGCTGAACACAGAACTGTAAATAAGAAAAATTATAATGCATTATAGAAATTGATTGCAAGAATGCACGGAATTGAAAGCTTCAAAATATAATACATTATATAGTTTTTATTTCAACCAACAATGCACTGTATACATACTCTATAATGTTAACAATATTTATATTATATATATATATATATACATATAATGAAGTGATTATAATACACATATTATCGCCGTGCTGGCCATTCGTCCATCAGTTCAGCAGACAGATCACCATCTTCTGGAGGCGCTTGATGTGGGATGCCGAAGAACTTGCCACTGTACCTTTACCCTGTACTTCAGACGTATTTCACAGTGAATACTATGGGGCACAGAAGGCGAAGGGTCGCCACGCGGAGGGCTCCTGGATACAGATAGTACTAGGGCCTCCAGGTTGGGGCCAGGCATCTCCCGGAACGTAACGCGCTCTTCACACCTGAGGCACTGTGCAATATAGCAGGACTTAAATCTTTCGGAGGGTCCTGCTGCATCTGTCTGAACATTCAGTAAACAGATTCCTCCTAAACGCCTCCAAGTTTCCACCACATTAAACGGCGTCGCATTCCAGAAGACCAGGCTCTTCCTAATGGTCGTCGTCACTACATCACGCACCCGCTGCTCTTAATCTCTTGCTAAATGCAAGTCCGGTTTGTTACCACCGTTCACAGATAATGTATCTGAAATACTGATCATTTATCTTCCCGAAAAACTGAACTATATATATACAGGGTGTCCCAGGAGGAAAGGACCTAACTTCGGGAGAGTGTTCCTTAGGTCAAACTATAACGATATAACCCAAAACACCTATATCCAAAGTTCAATGGTTACGGAGATATT
>Ga0131853_10024672_pt1 | contig 10842 bp, 6 predicted proteins | sample TergutLab28metaG_FD_92764 | JGI IMG/M metagenome (GOLD analysis project Ga0131853, IMG submission 92764) | Labiotermes labralis P1 segment gut microbial communities from Petit-Saut dam, French Guiana - Lab288 P1 (version 2) (version 2) | ecosystem: Host-associated > Arthropoda: Insects >... | reverse complement strand
CTCCCCCCCCCCCCCCCACATAAGAAATGGATCAGGCTGAATAACTGGAAATTTTTTTTGGTTATTATACTTGTAATTTTAATGCGGGTTTCAATTCTGGTCACATTTGCAGGGAATCAAAATATAAAACTTAGTTTTGTATATCTAGTAAATGTGGGTGAAATACTGAAATTGTGTTCCTCTAAGGAGGTATGATGACTTTTAGTCTTCATGAAGAGGTCACAGATTTCAAAACACAGACACCCTAAGAGACCTTGTCTGTTGTTGCACCCATAAAAATGAGACCAGTTTTGAATGTGAACAGAAAGTATAAGATAAGCTTGTGATAAAAAGTGTAGGAAGCAACATAAAAAGAAGAGAATGTAACACTCTAAGCAGAAAGCAAAGTCTGGAAACATACATAAACAGTAAACAGATTGGCTAATTTATATTAGGAGAAAGTGCAAAGTCAGCTTGTTTGGGATCAAACACTGGTTAACACCCTTGCAACTAGTTTGGAACACTTCAAGCCAGTGAAGCTGTGCCTGAGACCAGATTACTGCAGTTGAGTGAACTTTAGCTAGGAACACTCGACATACAAGAAGCATGTCTTTTGAGTATGGATGAGCTTCACATTTGCCAACAAACATACATGCGCGCACACACACACACATCTCTGTTCACTGGATGAGCATCGCATTGAGGGAGCTATCACTTTCATCATGAATATGCTTCAGTTTTTCTCGACCACCAAAATTCTTAATTGCATCTATTAGTTGATCCCGAGGGTTGGACTGAAGAGCTGGGAAACTCTTTGGACGAGGTTTGATCATTGGTTTCCGGAGAACTACTGCTTGGGGAGGGGGCGGAGGTGGTTTTGATTCTGCATTTGTTGTAACGTTCATAATGACAGTGTCTGGTCTTGATTCATTTGAGTTTTTCTGCACGTAAGTATTAATGTTACCAAAACTTGTAGAAGATGGGTGGGCCATAGTATCCACTGTCCTCCAGCTCCTGATGGCCGATGTTGATTCTGATCGCTGATGAGCACTTGTATTTGAGATTTTGGTCGGTGATGGGGGAGATGTATCCTTATTAGCTGCTTCAGAGGCAAACTGGAAACCTTTTACAACTGGCATTAATTGCTTGGGAGCAGTGAAACTATTCACTCTGACCACAGAAGGTCCAGGCACCCTTGACAGCACCCTGTTTGATTCTGATGCTGGTTCATGGAAACTTGATGACAGACTGTGTTCTGAATCACTGTTAATTCCAACAACAGACGTGTATCTCCGAGGGCCTCTTCCATCTCTGTTCTTAAGCTGAATGTCTTGGTATTTATTTACATTCGATGTATTCAGATTAGTTGAGTTTACACTCTTGTAGGAGTGAGTGCTGTTGTAAGGTAAACTAGTTGGGCTGTCATTTCCTTTGGTGTCCACAGGATCAACCTCTCCACAGAATGACAATGGCTGTACTGTGGAGAAACCTGGAGGACCGTTTGATGATGAAACAACACTTGAAAATCTCTTAGCCAAAGAATTAACTCCTGCAAATGTCTGTTGAGCAAGATCTTCATCACTTCCTCCATTGTGATGTGAGGTACTCTTTCTCTGGTCCACTATATTGGCACCAGGGTGACCCTCATCTTCTTTACCATTCAACTTCGTGGATGATCTGTGCAAGGCATGAGAATTACTGTGCTTGTTTTGTTGCTGGATGAAAGACTTCTTGAGCTCAACAGCTCTAACAATTGGCACTCGTGAAGGATCACTCTGATGAAAGGTACTGCCAACCCGCAGGCCAGCCATTGAGGACTGTGTTGCTTCTTTGGCTTCAGTTGTGGACACCTGTGCTTCTTCAGCAATATAACTAGATGAACCAACCTTCTGGCTGGCTGCTGCCACAGGCTTCCGGAAACCAGTTGGTGTTGTGTGAGAAATTAGTCTCATGGTCAGTGAGGCAGGCTCTATTTTTGTTACATGTTGTGAACTGGTGACTTTATTATTTACTTTGTTTTGAGTATTTTTTTCATCATTTCTAGACTGCTGCAATGTTTCCATATCACCATTTCTTTCTACCACTGAAGTCTTACCCTTGGGCTCAGAATTTCCTGTTTGAGCAGGAGTTTCATTACGTTCGTTCATGCAGCCAGCTTGTACACTGCCTCTCCTGCAGTCACGATCCATCTTCATGGTAACCTGACTCTTTGGTCGTTCACTCCATGTGGCAAAGTTAATTGCTGGAGGACCCTGATACATATACCGTTTCCCTTCACTAGTGTTTTTATCATTAGGTGTCTTTTCATTAATGTGGTGCTTCTCTGAAGTTGCAGAGGTTGCGTCCTTGACAGAATTATGATTTGACAACTCTTCTGCATTTTTGGAAGTCAGTTGTGTAGGTGAAGTTTTGGAGCTGTAATAAAATTAAAGAGACAGTTAAGACACACATAGTTTTAAAGAAAATATTTGTGAAGGAGTAAATATGGGATAGCAATCAGTTTTCCAACTTCCTTCAACATCCATGTCTGTGAAGGAATGTGACATGCTGCAATATGTGCATAATCTCCACAAACCATAAAAAAGATTACTGAAAACTTCAAGAATTCTACAGATTTGTCAGAAAAAAAATATAGACCCTATATATATATATATATATCTGTCTATGTCTTGCTGCCTTTGCAGCAGAATTCTCACAAGGTTCATGCACTCTTTGCACAAGGTTCATGAAACAAATGTATATATAAGGAGTGTCTTGTCTGACCATATATCTTTCTGCCCAAATGTTCCATTGGAAGAATGCTGTACTGGCTTTCATTAAAATTTAGTACTGGAAGCCTATGCTACACACTGTGTTGCCAGTTTTATTTTAAATCATAACACTGTAGTACAGATTTATAAACTTTCTGAAAAATGGCACATGGTTAAAAAAAAAAACTGCTAGCTCAAGTAAAACATAGATCTGATCAGGTCTACAGGCTTTGATTCATTTTTGATATAACAAAGATTTAATGTTGTATGACATTTGGGAATATTCATACTCAAGAGTGCAGCATACCTACCCATTCTTGTATTAAGTTCTATTGTGATATCACAAAAGCCAGCTTGACTGCCAAAATTATTGAAAATCATTATCAGAAATCTCAGATTTATGATTCCAGTCCATTCCATCGATGTTGCTACAGCCCCTTCTGGGCCTTGGCATCCCTCAGAAGATGCCTCCCATCATCTCTGTCTTCTCCTTGTCTCTTCCAACCTCTTATTCCTAGGATCTGTGATATGTCCCTCCAGACAATGAACTCCCATTTGGTTCTTGGTTTTCCCATTGGTCTTGTATTATGAAACTTCCCTTTAAGAACCTTTTTTGGGATCCTTTCATCTTCCATTGTTATAATATGATGTGCACATCTTAGTCTTCTAATTTTAAGATCATCCATATTTAGATATTTGTTGGATTTCTCATATTTACCTGAATATGACACAACATCCATTGAGAATCTTCAGTTTTCAGGAAGATAGCTGCACAGGATGTGGCTACCTTTATGTATACCCCCAATTTCTCAGATGATGTATTATGAAAAACTTCTCATCTGATACTTGTGTAAACACCATGTGTATAACAGGGTTGAAGTAGAAGTCAAGGATCAATTTATTCTTAATTTAAATTTGAATCCTTTTCTTGCTGAACCCTTTGATGCTGGAATTAAATGTCCAATGCAATTTACAGAAGACTGAAAAAGGCTGCATAAGAGCAAGTATACTTACATATATGATGTTTGGAATTTTGAGCTTCACACTGTGCATGTGTTCAGCACCAAAGGGTGAATTTAACAGTACTGTCAAAAGCCAGAATCATACAGCATCAAAGGGTAAAGTGATTAGTGAATAATAAATTGGAAAGAAGTGGTATTGGCCTATTATAAGGTTACAGCCTGCTATTTACCGGAGGAACTGACAAAACCACATAAAATCTGTCAGTGTAGCCTGCTTCCAGTGTCTGACTGCAGATGGGACTCAACAAAATATAAACAAGTGCAAACTGCATAACTACAGCAGTTGGGCACAGGCAGTGAATGGCACTATCCTGGCTCTGTATTTTACACTCATGAATATTTTTTCTCATAATTTTATGTATTTTTTTCAGCCAACTATGAAGAAGAACACACTGTATATTATCATGTGAAACATACAAATTTGCCAACATTACCTAATGAAAGCCATGCTGTCTGATTTCTGCTGCTGAATGGCTGCCTGGTTATCACACAAAACATTTGATTGATTCAGTTGTGGCAGAATCCTTCTAAGAACCTGGGTAAGAACACAGACATGTTAGAATCTTCTATTTTACTACTTTCCTTAACTTTTATGAAAAACAGATATTATTGTACCACCATGTCCATGGATATGTAATCTCCATTTTACTTTTTTTAAACCAATTCAACAAATTTCATTAAAGTTGGTATGATTATGATGTCACTAGAAGTCACCCTACCTTTTGAATTTTCTACAGTCAATAATAATTGTAGTGGGATCTGAAATTCTGAGTCCTGTTTGCACGGAGTTAGGGTACAAAGTAGCCCATATGTCTTATATGTCTTTCCTTAAGAATAGCAAGTTTTTAAGTATGCCTATAGATGGTGAACCAATTCCTCACCTGTAGTGACTGTAGAGGTGCTTCAGTAGTAGAGGTCTGAGGTTGTGACAGCTGCTGAAGGAACTGCTCCTGTTGTGTCAGCAGCTGTACTTGCTCTTCTTCTGTTGCTACAGTCTGCTGCTGTAAGCTTCGCCATTCCTCTTGTCCAACATACGTGTTCTTCGGCTCCTTCACTCTGGAGGGTGATGTAGTTCCATCCTGAAGATGTTCTTGCAGGTCTTGGGTCACATTATCTTCACTTGTTGTCTTCCTGAGACCCCAGGTTTCATATGTTCTCTTGTTACGTGTATCCAGTTGTGCCTCAGCTGTCAGATTGCCAACAGATGTTGTTCTGCCTGTGTACAGAATGTTGGCATGGCCAGACTGGAGATCATTTCCATGTTGAGACTGAGGATTAGTCAAAAGTGAGACATATGATGTAGAACGCTTAACAGATGTTGATAAAACTGGACCATGAGGCTTGAAAGTGATGTCACTATTGTTGAAGGAATTTGTTTTTGACACCCCAGCAGTGTTGTTGTTTAAAGAACTGGCAGACCTGTGCTTGTGTTGTAACACTCTTGTTCTTATTTTACTTGACCCTGTGGACGAATGTTGAAAAAAATGTGCCCTCTCCTTTTCACCATCTTCTTTGAATAATGTATCACTGTCTTGAGGTCTTTGGTATGTGGTAATGGCGAAATTTACTGGTTCATGATTTCCAGGAACACCAGTCTTTGTGGACATTTCCTTTCTTTGGTCTTTCCAGAAATCTGAATTCAGCAACTCTTGCTGCGTTATGTCTTGCTTCTGAGACTGTCTCTCTTGATGGTATACGTGCTTTGTGTTGTTGTTGTTGAACGTTTCCATGCCATCATCAGATAATGCAGAAGGCTTCCTTCTGTCTTCAAAGCAGTGTGATTCAAATAGAGGGTTGATCCGAGTGGCATTATTTCTGTGAATTTGATTGGCGAGGTTTAAATTGAGATAGTCTTGAAACTCCATGGTGGGGGAAAGTGTCTTACGGATAGTTTGTTGAGGTTCTGCTGATAAGGACGGCTCTTGGAACACCTGTAAAAAATGTTTTCTTAGTTTCAAGAGCTGCAATGTCTATAGTATAATAAAACTAATTTCTTTCAAAGTGGTCAGTACTGAAACATTGGGCTTTGAATTAGCAAATTTTCTTAACCCACACAGACCTATGTGTGCTTGGCTGAAGTCTGGATGTCATGTTGCAAGCTGTCATATCACCTTGTATTTGTTTTTAAGTGTTTGCAACTGTATTCATTTGAATACAGTGTAAATCAAAATGCAAGCCAGCCAACCAGCTAGCAAACAATAATTCATGTTTGTAAAATACTGATCTTAGAGTACTACTGTAGAGTGGTGCAGTCACTCTTCTTGCAACATGGTGGTGAGGCTTAGACCAGAGCCAGTAGCTCAGCCAGATGACTCCACTGTACACAATCTATGACACACAAAAATGTTGACTACATGCACAGAATACATAATGTTGCCTTCAGATCACAGAAGGGTGGTTAGAGGCTGTTGTCAGCTGTACTTTAGTCTACACAATGTTTTGTTGCCTTTACAGAACATATGAACAATGCACAAAAAGGCCCACTACAGATAGTTCACAAAATGGTTTCTTTGTATCACAGAAAGGTCATCAGTAACTGGGACTGATTGGTCAACACTGTGAAACTTGCTGAAGCTACTAGGACAATCTATGTGACCATGAAGTTCCTCCCATTCAATGTTGTGCAGTAGCAGGGACGCTGAGATGGGGTTCAGGCCCCATGGAAAAAAAAATTTAAGCTCCCAGCAAGGGCTACCAGCTAAAAATCTTTGCATTAAATTGGAAAGACTGACTGTCAGTTGCACAGTGACTTGGGCAAGGTCTGAAAGGTTTAATTTGTACAATCAACAAATAATGATACTACTGAGAAAGACAAAAACATGTGCATCATAGATGGGCCCTGCACCCTGGTAATTTGTACTGACCTCCTCCCCCCATTCTCATCGGCACTGCACAGTAGTACACAAGAGATGCAATTGCTGATAGCCTGTCCTCTATACAGACAATGATGGGAAAAAAATAAGACCTTACATTCCAGCATGACCATCACAGAGATAACTGCAATTCAGCTGGGTATACATTCAGCACACTTGCATACACCACTGTATTTTGGTTGCCTCTGTAAAGGTCACAATGGAATGTAAATTAATCTGGCTGAGCTACAACACTGGTCCAAGTCTGACTGCTATGATGTAAGAATGGTAACAGTTGTAAATGTAGACTTCAACCTGTAACCTGCCATGAAGGCATAGAGAAGGAGTAGAGGGATAACTGTACTCCTTTAACCTCAGCACCAGATGGGGGTGGGCGGCTGATGCCATGGCCTGACTACTTTACTTGTGGCAGTGATCCAGTACCCATTGTGTGGGAGGCTGGGTGGGCCCTAGGGCTGGTCTGGACAGGTGGAAAATTTTGCCCCTACAGGATTTGGTCCCTGGATCACCAAGTCGCTATACCAACTATGCTATCCCAGCCCACATTCTACAGTTGTGCACAAATGTTCGTGCGAATTGCCCAGAATATAGCATGTCAAATTATTAAAATTTAGTAAACAAAGGGCTATGATATAGTTTTTAATTTCAAATTAACCACATTAGAAGTACACTAAATCCTATGTTTCAAGACAGGGAATGTCATGTTCTTCAGACTGTATGGTATTTTTAATTAAATGATTTTTGAATTAATGAGGGTATTACTGTAACATGAAGTATGACTTCTTGAACAATGTGGTCATTCATGTACCTGAGGTTCGACTTATCAGCTGACAAGCAGCAGTTCACAATAGTCATTTATATTCACGGAGTTTGTTTCTAATGAGAACTCAGGTTTTCATGTTTTTTGAAATTTCACATTTTGGTCATTTGGTTTAATGACACTGTAGTCTGCTGGGTGAGTTTCAACATTTCAAAGAAATTGGTTGCCTCCATCTTCAGTTAATATTCTCTTATACACTGGTTTTACCTATCCAATGAATGCCATTGTGTCAAACCCAAAAAGGCTGAAGTCTGAAGGAAGACATGATTATGACCCACTTGAGTAATTCTTGGTTTGCTTTATGGTGTCTAACCTGCTTTTTCAGTGTTGTCAAAGAGAGGGGTGGGACTGATGATGAAGCGAAAAGGAAGTGGGAAAAGCAAGCACAGCCTTTCAGTATTTATATTGAGAAACTGTAAAGAATCATCAAAATTCAGAGTCAAAATATCTTATTTCTTGGCTGAGAATAGAATATCAGATCTCTATTACCAGAACAACACTGCTAATGACTATGCTATAACTTCAGATGGAGGCACTAACTATATTCCTCTGTAGCTTTGGTTCCAGTCTACCAAGCTACATTATGTCATATCCCAGATTGTTTGAATATACACATTTAGGGTTACAAGGGGCCAGTTACATCCCACTTATGTGTCTGAATTTCCCAGCCAAGATTCAAACCAAATTCCTGAAAATGTAAGACATCAGTTTCCAACACATTTAACTTATTTTTCCCACACATTAGATCAGGTACACTTTACATTACATTACATTACTTTACATTATAACAATTCATAGAAATACTTAAAAAACCATGAATTTCAGGCTAATGTTGAATCAAGTAAATACCAGTGAGTTACTGCACCTGTGAATCTGCCAATATAATTGTCCCACCCTCTGTGAATGTGGGAGAATCAGAGTCTCTAAAAGCAGATGGTGGTGCTGGTAGATGATACTGCCAATCCACTGCTAGATCATCTACAGAGGATCCAGATGTAGGTGGTGGAGGAAGAGTATTCAGGTCTTCATCCTGCCTGATTGTATCATCCAGTTCTGCTATCACACTCTTGAAAGCTTCCTCCATGTGGTCAACAGCATTCACACCAGAATTCACCGAAGTATTGGTCTCTGTATGAAGCAGGAACAAAGCAAATTGTGGTAAGCAGAGGAATTACTTCTTGAACAGAATTGAAACCATTTTAAAGAATTCAGTGACATGGTACAGATGCAGACTCAGTTGCACAGATTTAAGCTCTTCCTGTGTCTGTGGCATGAAGCACTTCTCATTCCACTGAATAATAAGCTTCTAAATAAAGAAAAAAATTGGAAAGATGTTCTGAAGAGATGACACAATAGAAAAATAAACTGGAAAGTGCACAGGCACACACCCATGTTCTGTCTAGATGACACTTAAAAGTGGGGTTTGTAGAACATTTTGGAGACTTATCACTAACAAATATATTGGAATGTAGCACCTCTGAAGAGTGGTCAAATCTTTTAATTTCACAACAGTCACCCACACAGTACCAAATTCCATCAAGAGATATTCAATGTACTGTAGTAGGTACACAGAAGTGAAAAAGTCAAACCAGTGCAGGTTTGTGTGCACTACGTGCCTATAAATATTAGAACAAAGGCCCCTCTATTAGACACCACATTCAGAAGTTTGAAAGCTGGTACGGATGTAGTACTTACTCCTTACCAGCACTGCATGATGGAGAAGTTCAAACATTTCAGGTTACACTGCACTTATCATCATCACCCTGAAAATGGTGACTGTACTGTAGGCCAAACATTGGAAAAGTTTTAACATATGTCATGGCTTAGTTCCAAAATGTATGTGGTGACAGAATTCAATAAAAGTTTCTCAGGCTCACAAGCACAGCAGGTGGTTAAAATCAACAACCGTTTCAGAGACAAACTTCTACTCCATCATCAGGGTTCTCATATTAGAGCCCTGATAATTGTTGATTTGAACCAGCTGTTGCAGCTGTCTGACCAAGAAGAATTTATTGAATCTTAAAAGCTCAGCTCACAGGAGAAATCAGTTTGAGGAACATGCAGAATATTTAAAGGTATATAAAAAATGTTCTGTCCAGTCTCAATGGGTTAATTAATTACTATTCATGGCCAGATGGTGTATTCACAATCAATTCTTCTGAACTCGGTGCATAAACATGTCATTTTATTACATACAGAAAGCTGAAGAAATTCTATTGAACCAATAAAGATTCATGAAAAGTGCAGATAAAGCAGAAAGCAACCAACACATTGTATCCCCAGCAAGTCAAAACTCAGAGCAGGGGTTTAATTCTAATTTTTCCACACTGTTGCATGTCCAATTACATGTCACATTGCACAGTTATTCTCTGTAAACAAATTAATTTCTCTTGAACTTACAGCCCATATACTAATAACAAGTTTAACTCATGGCCACAGGGAGCAGCCAAAGAGCTGCCTCATGAGTCTGATACCTCATTGTCACAGTGAAGAGCCAAAGAGCTACCTCCAAATATGGATGGCTCATGGGCACAGTTTACAGCCAAGGAGCAACCTCGCTAGTCTGATTCAACATTTTTCAGGTAACTTTACCTTTTGAACATTCAGCTGGCACTCAAAGAACATAATTATGCCAACTGAAGTCTCTGTTGTTAAAGTCCATACATCTTTGATATATTCTGTGACTGAAATGTTTTTGAACCCTACACGTGCCACATACAGTTGCCTTTAAACCAGTCTGTGTCTCCTAATGTTTTACGGTAACCAGTGTGACAATGGTTTTAGGTACGAAGATGATACGACACAAAACTTCATAGTACATAGTTGGTGAGTTTGTCATGTTGAGTCATTTCAGGATACAATGAACTGTATTCAGTTTTGGCAAGATTGGGATGGAGTTAGCACAATCATGCACCTGAGTCATATCCCAACAACCATGACTGTTTGGATGCAGAAGCTTCCATGCTGTTGTTACCGTTCTCCATGAATGCTGTCACTATGTCGGTGCTCTGCAGACTGGTACTACTGCCTTCACCATCTCCTGGAACTACCTTCTTTTGCAGTCCTTTCCTACCAGTCACATGAGGACTTCGTACGTTAGAAGCACCAACATCTCCTGGAACTACCTTCTTTTGCAGTCCTTTCCTACCAGTCACATGAGGACTTCCTACATTAGAAGCACCAACAACATTTTCCCCCTTTGTTCTCATTTGTGTATGTAGTGGTGGATATTTAAATGTGGAAGATGTTTCAGAACTCTCATGCTCTGAGTTGTAATCATATACCGAGCTGACTAGTGAAACAGACTCACAGCCATCATATGTGTCAACCACTCGGTTAACAGCAGCATTTTTCTGATTCTCATTTCCACCCTGAACTGTGCCTGAAACTTCTGAAGT